>Ga0169931_10001618_pt1 | contig 37032 bp, 33 predicted proteins | sample Kivu_15m_20L_FD_129675 | JGI IMG/M metagenome (GOLD analysis project Ga0169931, IMG submission 129675) | Freshwater microbial communities from Lake Kivu, Western Province, Rwanda to study Microbial Dark Matter (Phase II) - Kivu_15m_20L... | ecosystem: Environmental > Aquatic > Freshwater > Lake...
CTTCGGGTGCGTGACCCAGAAGCCCATCATGCCCATGGCCATCTGCACCATCTCGTCGGCATGCGGGTGGTACATGAAGGTGCCGGGGCGCCGCGCGACGAACTCGTAGACGAAGGTCTTGCCCGGCGGGATGCCGGGCTGGTTCAGGCCGGTCACGCCGTCCATGCCGTTGGGCAGGCGCTGGCCGTGCCAGTGGATGCTGGTCAGCTCGCCCAGGCGGTTGGTCACGTACAGGCGCACGCGGTCGCCCTCGACGACCTCGATCGTCGGGCCGGGGCTCTGGCCGTTGTAGCCCCACAGGTGGGCCTTGAAGCCGGGGGCCATCTCGCGCACCACGGGCTCGGCGACGAGGTGGAACTCCTTGACCCCGTCGCGCATGCGCCAGGGCAGGGTCCAGCCGTTGAGCGTCACCACGGGGCGGTAGGGGCGTCCGCTGGCCGGTTGCAGCGGCGGCAGGGTGTCGGGGCGCGTCTGCAGCACGGGCTCGGGCAACGCCGCCAGCGCAGCGCGGCTGACGCTTGCGGCCGCGACCGCGGCGGTGAGGGCGCCGGCGGCGCCCAGGAGATGGCGTCGGGTGTTCATCGGCAGCTCCGGGGTGGGGTTGCATGGGAGGCCATGCCCTGGACGGGCCGGGCCGGGTCGCGCCGGGGCGCGGGCGGTGTCGGGGCCGTGGGCTGCATCGTCAGTGCCCCGCGGCGTCAGCGGCCGGGGTGGCGAGCGTTGGCGTCACGCCCCCGGCCAGATGCGGCGGGCCGATCAAGGCCATGCGCAGGTCGGCGTCGGCGAGCCAGAAGTCGCGCAGGGCCTCGATCGCGCCGTGCACGGCCGCGATCTGCGCGCGCGCGTCGGCCAGCAGCTCGAACACGCCGATCAGCATGCCGTTGTAGCGCAGCAGGTTCTCCTCGGCGATCTGGCGCCGCAGCGGCACGACCTCCTCGCGATGGTGGCGGGCGACGTCCCAGGCGGTGCGCTGCGCGCCCCAGGCCTCGCGCACCTCGGAGCGCGCGTCCGCGGCCACCTGGGCCGCGCGGTGCAGCGCCTGCCGGTGCGCCGCCTCGGCGCGCGCGACGCGGGCGTCGCCGGGGTCGAACAAGGGGAGCTCGAAGCCCAGTTCCCAGCCTCGGCTGCGATCGCCGTCGCTGCCGCGCGAGGCGGCCAGGCCGAGCTCGAGCCCGCCGGCCAGGCGCGTGGCGCGGTCCAGGCCGAGGCGCTGCGCCGCCTCGTCGGCCGCGCGCAGCGCGCCCTGCACGTCCAGGCGCTGGGCGATCGCGCGGCGCTCCAGGTCGGGCAGGTCGGCCGGCTCGGGCGGCAGGTCCGGCAGCCGCGGCGGGAGTTGGAAGGCCGTCTGCGCGCCCCACAGGCCGAGCAGCCGTGTCAGGCGCTCGCGCGCCGCGCGCTGGCCCTGCTGCGCCCGCGCGAGGTTCAGCGCCGCGTCGGCGTAGAAGCTCTGTTCGCGCGCACGCTGCAGCTTGTTGAAGTTGCCGGCCGCGGCCATGCGGCGCGCGAGTTCGGCGCCGGCCTCGGCGGCGTCCATCACCTGGCGCGCGTAGCGCACCGTCTCCTCGGCGGCGACGGCCTGGACCCAGGCCTTGCGGGTGTCGGCGGCATGGCCGAGCACCTGCAGCGCCACGCTCGCCTGCGCCTGACGCAGACGCGCGTCTTCGGCCGCTCGGCGCTGCGGCAGCGCGAGCAGCCGCGTCAGGGCCAGGTGCAGGCTCCACTCGGTCTCGCGCTCGTCGCCGCTGCGCGTGCGCCCGAGCGCCAGGCCCGGGTTCGGCAGGCGCAGCGCCTGGACACGGTCGGCCTCGGCGATGCCCAGGCCCTCGAGCGCTGCCTGCAGGCCGCGGTGGTTCAGCAGGGCGACCTGGACCGCGTCGTCGGCCGACAGCGGGCGCGCCAGCAGGGCGTCGACACGCTGCGCTGCCGCCTCCGCGCGCGCCGGCGTGTCGGCGCGCTCGAGTTCCTGGCCGAGGTGCGGACGGACGGCTTGGCGCACCTCGGCCAGACCGGCGTCGGGCCGGACCGTGGCGCAGCCGCCGAGCACGGCGGCCAGTACGAGCAGACCGACGGCCGCGGGGAGGCGTCGGCGCGCCGAGCCGGTCCCGGGGCGGGCGATCCCCGGGGGGCCGGCCGTCCGACTGGCGGCGGGGGCCCGGGTTGCAGGGTGCGGGGCCGAGCGGTTCATCGCGACCCTCCTGCCGCGGGGGCCGGCCGGGCGGGCCCGACCGGGGGCAGGGGCTGCAGCGGCGCGCCGGCCTCGCGTCCGTAGGCGCGCCAGCCGCCGATGCGGTTCACGGCCTCGTTGGCGGCGCGCCAGTCGCCCACCGGTGTGTCGACATGGGGGCGGTAGGTCGAGAAGGCTGATTCGTGGCGCACCGCGGGCACGGGAGCCTCGGCTTGCCAGGCCGCCGGGCGCGCGGGCGCGGCCGGGCCGCTGGCGGCTGCGGGCGCTGCCGCCAGGGCGGCGAGCATCAGCCAAGCGGCGGGACCGGCGAGCCCCCGCAGCGAGGCTCGGAACCAAGCGCCTCGGCCCGGCGCGCGGGTGCTGCGGCCGCGCAGGCCCAGGCGCGTCTGGTCGCTGTGGCCAGGGGAGTAGTCGGAGATGGGGCCGTCCACCGGCTGAGGGGTGGGAAGAGGCCCATGCAGCGCCGTAGGCGCGCCCGGCTCGAGCCCCGGAACCAGGCCGCACGAAGCAGGGGCCTGGCTCCTCTCCCCCCTGGCGGGGGAGGGGCTGGGGGAGAGGGGGATGAGCGCCAAGGCCTCGGCTCTCCCCCCTCTCCCCAACCCCTCTCCCGCGAGGGGAGAGGGGCTGAAATCCGTGCGCTCCGGGTGTGGTTCCTGGGTAGGGGGGTGAATGCCGAGGCCTCGGTGTTTCCCCCTCTCCCCAACCCCTCTCCCGCGAGGGGAGAGGGGCTGAAGTCCGTGCACTTCGGGTGTGGTTCCTGGGTCGGGGCTGAAATCCGCGCGTTTCGGGTGTGGTTCCTGGGTAGGGAGTGTCATGCGGGCTCCGATGGGCACTGTCCGCCATGCAGCGCACAAGCGACGATCCAGGCCTGGTGCGGGGCTGTCGGCGCCACGGGCTCAGCGCGGCCGCGTGGCGGCACAGCTGGATCTCCCGGGCCTGGCAGGACGCCGCGTGACTCGCGCCACGCGGCGGAATGAGTCTCGGGCTCTCAGGTCGCGCTCAGCGCGGAGGTCGCTCGAGTCCCGGGGTCAGGAAGCTGAGGGCCGGCAGGGCCCGGGAGGCGGGCTCGAAGCCGCGCCCGGCCGCGACGGCAGGGCAGGCGCTGCCGGTGGCCGGCAGGCTGGAGACGGCGTGCGCGCACCAGGCGCAGACCGCGCAGCCACCGGCGCCCGAAGACAGCGTGGCGGTGGCGGCAGGATCGGTCGGGTCCACTCCGGCCTCGGCGGCGGATGGCCTGTCGACAGCGCGGTGCACGTGGCCGTGGGGGTCGGACTGCGCATGCGTGTGGCAGGGCGCGTGCGCCTCCCCCGCGGAGTGCGCCGGGACGCTGGCCACGCCCGGGCCGGCATGGGTTGACGCGCACAGCGCCATGCTGGCCGCCGCCCAGCCCTGCAGGGGCAGGGCCACCAGCAGGAGCCAGCACAAGAGCAGGTGCAGACTGCGCTTCATGCAGTGAGTTTAGGCTCGGTCGCCGGCCGGTGAGACGGGCCGCGCGCAACGCCGCCCGCGATGCAGGGCCTTCGACCCGGTCGGTCCTGGCGCAGACACGTGCGCGCCGGATGGTCGTTGACGCCCTGCTCCCGGCCGCGCAGTGGACCGCACAATGGATGCACCGAAGCCACCGACGACGGGTCCCTCCCATGCCCCACCCCTTCCGCGAAGCCGCCCAGCTGCTCTGGGAGCACCGACAGGCCGGCACGGTGCTGGACGCCCTGCCCGCACCGCTGCGCCCCGAGGACGCCGACCAGGGTCACGCGATCCAGGCCGAGCTGTCGGCAGTCGCCGGCCAGGCCGTCGTCGGCTGGAAGATCGCGGCCACCAGCGCGGCCGGCCAGGCCCACATCGGCGTGACCGGGCCGCTGCCGGGCCGCATCCTGGCCGGCTTCGTGCGGCCCCCAGGGGAGCCGGTCTCGCTGCGCGGCAACCGCATGCGCGTGGCCGAGCCCGAGTTCGCCTTCCGCTTCGGGCAGGACCTGCCGCCGCGCGCCGCGCCGCGCAGCGTGGACGAGGTGATGGCGGCGGTGGCCACGCTGCACCCGGCCTTCGAACTGCCCGACTCGCGCTACGCCGACTTCGCGCACGCGGGTCAGGCGCAACTGCTGGCCGACGACGCCTGCTGCGGCGTCTTCGTCTTCGGGCCGGCGGCGCCCGAGGGCTGGCGCGCGCTCGACCTCGCCACGCACCGCGTGCACGCGACGGTGCATGCCGGTGACGGCCGGTTGCGCCTGCAGCGCGAGGGCGAGGGCCGGGCCGCGCTGGGCGATCCGCGCCTGGCGCTGGCCTGGATGGTCAACGAGCTGGCGGCCCGTGGCGTCGCGCTGCACGCGGGCCAGACCGTCTCGACCGGCACCTGCATGGTGCCGCTGGAGGTCGCGCCGGGCTACCGTGTCGAGGCCGACTACGGCGTGCTCGGCCGGATCGCCCTGGGCCTGCTCGACTGAGAGCCTGAGCCCCTGCCTGACGGCTACTGCGCCAGGAAGCCCCCGTCCACCGCCAGCACGTGGCCGGTGACCATGGCGGCGGCGGGGCTGGCGAGGTAGAGGATGGCGCTCGCGACCTCCTCGGGCTCGGCGAGCCGGCGCAGCGGCATCAGGGCCTCGATGCGCTCGAGGGTCTCGGCGCCGAGCGCGCCGATGAAGCCCGTGCGCGTCCAGGTCGGCGCCACGGCATTGACGCGGATGCCGCGCGCGGCCCACTCCACCGCCAGTGAGCGCGTCAGGTTCACCAGGGCGCCCTTGGTCGCGTGATAGGCCGGGTTGGGGTAGGGCCCGCCACCCGACAGGCCCATGACCGAGGTCGTGGCGACGATCGCCCCGCCCTCGGCCGGCATGCGCGCCGCCGCGGCCCGAGCGCACAGGAAACTGCCGGTCAGGTTGACGGCGAGGACCTGGTTCCATTCGGCCAGCGTCAGTTCCAGCGCCGGGCGCCGGATCGACGCCCCGGCGTTGGCCACCAGGATGTCGATGCGGCCGCGCTGGCTGCCCACGGTCTCGAAGGCGCGCTCGATCGAGTCGGCGTCGGCGACATCCACGGCCAGGGCCTGGGCGCGCGCCATCGTCGAGGCGGCGCGCTGCGCGGCATCGAGGTCGCGGTCGAGCAGCCAGACCTCGGCGCCGGCGTCGTGCAGCGCGCGCGCGGCGGCCAGGCCGATGCCCTGCGCACCGCCGGTGACGACGGCCACGCGCTCGGGCACGAGGAAGCGGGCGAGGGCGGGCGGGAGGGCTGCGCTCATGCGGGTGCTCCTGGGATGGGAGGCCGGCCGACCCCGGGCCGGCCCACGCGGGCATTGTGGCCGGTCGGCCGCCGCCGCGGGGCGGGGCGTGCGCCGGGCGCAGAATCGGCTTGCGTCCCTGTCCCTGCCCATGCCCGCCGCCGAGCCCTCACCACCGACCCCCGCGCCAGCCCCTGCCGCAGGCGCCTCCTCGGTCCTGGGCACGCTGCGGCGTCCGGCCTTCCGCGGCCTGATGGCCGGCAGCACCGTCTACTTCCTGGGCTCGGCGATGCAGACCACCGCCGCGGCGTGGCTGATGGTGGAGCTGACGGGCTCGTCCTTCCTCGCGGCGCTGGTGCAGACGGCGGTCTTCCTGCCGATGTTCCTGCTCGCGCTGCCGGCCGGCGTGCTGGGCGACATCACCGACCGCGGGCGGCTCATCGTCCTGACCATGGCGGTCAACGCCGTGGCCGCGGCCCTGCTGGCGGCGCTGGCCCTGGCCGGCTGGGTGGGCCCGGCCCTGCTGCTGTGGCTGGTCTTCCTCTGCGGCAGCTGCAACGCCCTGATGTCGCCGTCCTGGAACTCGGCGGTGGCCGACGCCGTGCCGCGCGCCGACCTGCCGCAGGCGGTGTCGGTGATCAGCATCTCCTACAACACCGCGCGCGCGCTCGGCCCGGCGCTGGCCGGCGTGGTGTTCGCGTTCGGCGGGGCGGGCTGGAACTTCGGCGCTGGCTGTCTGGCTGCGCTGGTGCTGGCGCTGACGGTACGGCGCTGGCCGCCCCCGCCGCACCCGCCCTCGCGCCTGCCGGCCGAGCGCCTGTGGGGCGGCATGCTCAGCGGCCTGCGCTTCGCCTGGCACGCCGACGCGGTGTTCGCGCAACTGGTTCGGGTCATGGCCTACACCGGGGCCGGCTCGGCGCTGTGGGCACTGCTGCCGGTGGTCGCCCAGCGCCAGCTCGGCCTGGGGGCGGCCGGCTTCGGCCTGCTGATGGGCTGCATGGGCGGGGGCGCGGTCGTCGCGGGCTTCCTGATCGGGCGCCTGCGCGAGCGCCACGGCCTGGAGCGCACCGTTGCGGGCGGCTGTGCGGTCTTCGCCGCGGCCATGCTCGTGTGCGCGTGGTCGCCCTGGGCCGCGCCGGTGTACCTGTGTTTGTGGTTCGGTGGCGGCGCCTGGATGGCCGCGACCTCGACCTTCAACGCCGCCACGCAGACCAGCGTGCCCGCCTGGGTGCGCTCACGTGCCCTGGCCATGCACACGCTGGCCTCGCTCGGCGCCTTCGCCTTCGGCTCGGCCCTGTGGGGCGCGCTGTCCGACCTGGCTGGGCTGGGTGCGGCGCTGTCGCTCGCGGCACTGGCCATGTTGGCCGGCCCGGTGCTCGCCCGGCGCTACCCGCTGCGCATGGGCGTCTACACCGACGTGACGCTGGCCACGCCGCGCGAGGACGTGTTCGTCGCCTACGAGCCCGGCCTGGAAGAAGGGCCGGTGGCGGTGGAGATCGGCTACCGCATCCGCGAGGAGGACGCGCAGGACTTCCTGGACGAGATCGAGCGCTTGCGCGGCCCGCGCCAGCGCGACGGCGCCACCTTCTGGCGCGTCTACCGTGACCTGTCGGACCCGACGCGTTTCGTCGAGCGCTTCATCGTCGCCTCCTGGGCCGAGTACCTGCACCAGCGCGCGCGCGCCACGATGGCCGACCGGGCCGTGGAGGCGCGCGTGCGGGCCCACGTGCCTCCCGGGGTGGAGATCACGGTGTCGCACTACATCGCGGAGCGTTGACGCCGCCTGCGCGCCCGCGCGCCGCGCCGCGCTGCGATGATCGGGGCCCTGATCACCGCGCTGCGCCTGCCATGCCCACCCCGCACCCCATCGAGACCCTGACGCTCGCGCCCGACTACACCGTCTCGCGTGTGGCCAAGGGCAACTGGCAACTCGCCGCGCGCCACGGCGCGCCGCGCAGCGTCGACGAGGCCGTCGACGACATGCGGCGCTTCGTCGAGGCCGGCATCAACGCCTTCGACTGCGCCGACCACTACGTCGGGGTCGAGGAGACGATCGGCGAGTTCCGGCGCCGCCACCCGGGGCTGGCGCGCGGCCTGCGCGTGTCGACCAAGCTCTGCCCCGACCTGCAGCTGCTGCCGCGCCTGACGCGGCGCGACATCGAGGCCACCGTGGACACCTCGTTGCGCCGGCTCGGCGTCGAGCGCCTGGACCTGGTGCAGTTCCACTGGTGGGACTACGCAGTCCCCGGCTGCGTCCAGGCCCTGCTGTGGCTGCAGGAACTGCAGCGCGCCGGCAAGGTGGCCCACATCGGGACGACGAACTTCGACGTCGCGCACCTGCGCGAGATCGTCGGCGCCGGCGTGCGCCTGCTGTCGAATCAACTGCAGTACTCGCCGCTGGACCTGCGGCCCGAGCGCGGCATGGTGGAGTTCTGCCGTGAGCACGGCATCCACCTGCTGTGCTACGGCACGCTGGCCGGGGGCTTCCTGTCCGAACGCTGGCTCGGCCAGCCCGACCCGGCGCAGCCCTACGCCAACCGCTCCCTCGTGAAGTACCGGCTCGTGATCGAGGAGTTCGGCGGCTGGGAGGCGCTGCAGGCGCTGCTGCGCGCCGCCGACCGCATCGCGCGTCGGCACGGCAGCGACCTCTCCTGCGTCTGCCTGCGCTGGGTGCTGGACAAGCCTCAGGTCGCGCAGGCGCTCGTGGGCGCGCGCGACGCGAGCCATCTGGCGCAGACGCTGGCGGTCTTCCGCCTGCGCCTGGACGCGGCGGAGCGGGCCGAGCTGGACGCGCTGGCCGGCGCCGCGGCCGGGATGCCCGGGGACTGCTATGCCGCCGAGCGCGACAAGGAGAGCATCCACGCCCGCATCATGCAGATGAACCAGAACACCCAGGGCGCGCCGCGGCAGGTGGATCTCGCCCCCGACCTGGCGGCGGTCAGGCGCTGAGGACGGGTCTGGCGGGGGGGGTAGGGAGGAGGGCGGACAAATTTTTTGTTGCAGCGCAGCAAAAAGTACTTGCGGTGCTCCGTGGGAACCCTATACTTCGATTCATGTTGCACTGCAGCATGACTGCAGGACAGCACGAAACCAATCCTCACCACCCCGGAGATCACCATGTCCTACCTGACCGCTGAGCAAGTCGTGGCCGCCCAGAAGGCGAATGTCGAAACCCTGTTCGGCCTGACCCACAAGGCCTTCGAAGGCGTCGAGAAGCTCGTCGAGCTGAACCTTCAGGCCGCCAAGGTCGCGATGAGCGAAGCCGCCGACAACACCCGCGCCGCCCTCGGCGTGAAGGACGCGCAAGAACTGATGGCGCTGCAGCAGGCGCTGATGCAGCCGGCCGCCGAGAAGGCCGTGGCCTACAGCCGCAACCTCTACGAGATCGCCACCGCGACCAACGAAGAGTTCGTGCGTGCCGCCGAGTCCCAGTTCGCCGACCTGCAGAAGAACTTCTCGACGGCGGTGGACTCCATGGTCAAGAACGCCCCGGCCGGCTCCGAGACGGCGGTGGGCTTCGTGAAGTCGGCCATGGCCGCCGCGAACAACGCCATCGAGAGCGCCCAGAAGGTGGCCAAGCAGGCCGCCGACGTGGCCGACGCCAACTTCCAGGCCGTCACCGGCAGCGTCGTCAAGGTTGCCGCCGCGCAGCAGCCCAAGGCCCGCGCCCGCCGCGCCGCCTGAGCTTCGCCTCCTGAACCTGCCGCTTCCTTCGGGGAGCGGCGCCCTCGCGGGCCCGGCTTGCCGGGCCCGCGGCGTTTTGCGCGCGCTCTTCCAGCGGCCGGCCGGTGCTCAGGACGGGATGTAGCGCGGGTCCCGCTGCTCGCCGTGGATGCGGTCGGCCTCGACCCAGGCCGAGTGCGTGCCGGCCGAGATGCGGTGCGGCAGGATGATGCGCGCCAGCGGGCCGTGCGAGATGTCCTGCGCCGGGATGACCCAGCACTCCGAGCGCCCCTCCTCCATGTTGTTGACGAAGGTGACGACGTAGCCATCGTCCTCGCCTGTGGCGCCGATGCGGCGCGCCATCTGCGGCTCGCTGCCGAAGCGCCCCGGCCCGTACTCGAGCGTCTGCGTGCGCCGGGTCAGCATGTCGTAGCGCTTGAGACCGCGGAACAGCCACTCGCCCTTCTGGTAGAGCACGTTGTAGCTGTAGCGGTAGGGCCGCCCGACGTAGTCGTTGCTGACCATCGGGAACTCGGTGATCTCGTCGTCGATCTGCTCCTCGCGCGTGCGCCCGGTCTTCAGGTCGAAGCGCCAGCGGTACATCAGCGTGGGGTTGTTGTGCTTGTCCAGGTGGGCGCGGATCTTGTCGTAGGCCGCCTGCCGGCTCTCGCTGGTCGACTGGCCGACGTTGGGCTTGTGCGGGTCCGGCATGATGCAGCCGTCCATCACCACCTCGTCACCGTCCTCGTAGCAGTTGGCCAGGTGCAGGATGTGGCAGGGCGTGCCCTCGAACCAGCGCACCGAGGCCGAGTCGCCGTAGCGCGGCATGATGCCGAAGCGCGCCGGCAGGTCGCGGAAGAAGGTGACCTTGCGCTGGCCCCGCGCCAGCAGCGCCGGGTCGAAGAAGAAGGGCAGGTCGTGCAGGATGGTGTAACGCGGCGTGATGCCCAGGTCGTGTGGCCAGCGCGCGCCTGGCAGGTCGATGGGCACGTAGTGGACGAGGCGGTTGTCGCGGTCGACGACGCCGACGTTCATGTAGGGCGGCTTCTCCGGGTAGTTGAAGAACACCATCTCGCCGGTGGCGGGGTCGACCTTGTAGTGCGAAGCCACGCCGTCGGGCACGCGTCGGGCCCAGTCGGCGTCGGGGCCCAGGGTCTCGAGCGTGACGGGGTCGAGCCGCCAGGGCTCGCTGCCCTGGGACATCGAGGCCAGCAGCTTGCCGGCGTGGATCTTGACGTCGGTGCCGGCGTTGTCCTTCATCGCGCCGATCGAGCCCCAGCCGCGGCGCGCGCCGAGTTGCGGCGAGAGCATCCCCGGCCAGAGCGAGCGGCCCGCGGCCTGCTCGGCCAGGAAGCCCGTGGTCTGCACGAAGCGGTTGCGGTAGGTCGCGCGCCCGTCCTCGAAGTGCATCGCGTGCAGCATGCCGTCGCCGTCGAAGGGGTGGTACATCCCGATCGACTCGTGCACCTGGTTGTGGGTGTTGCGCACGTAGATGCCGGCAAGGTCGCGCGGGATCTCGCCGATCACCTGCATGCTGTCGGTGTCGGCCACGTACTCGTCCATGGCCGGGGTGAAGGGGCCGTGCAGGAAGGGGTGGTCGTTGTCGGCGGCGAGGGTCGAGCGGTAGCTGCGCAGGATCTGTTGCATGGGGCTTCCTCCGGGCGGGACGTCGGTGACGACCCGTGAGGCGATTCTTCGGCCTGCGGGGCCTGCCTGCCCAGGGGGCGGCCGCCCCGTCGACGGCTACAGTTCCGCCTGTCGAAACCAAGGGCTGCCCGCAGGGCGCGCACCGCCACGTGAACACCGACCGCACCGAGCACGTGCAGTCCCTCGCCCGCGGGCTGGAACTGCTGTCGGCCTTTGCCGACGGCGAACTGCTGGGCAACCAGCAACTGGTGGAGCGCACCGGCCTGCCCAAGGCCACGGTGTCGCGCCTGACCGCGACGCTCGTGGCACTGGGCTATCTGCGCCTGGACGCGCCCTCGCGCCGCTACGCGGTCGGCACGCGGCTGCTCAGCCTGGGCGCCAGCCTGCAGCGGCGCATCGGCCTGTTCGCCGCAGCGCGGCCGCTGATGCAGGCCCTCAGCCGCGAGATCGGGCTGACCGTCTCGCTGGGGACGCGCGACCGGCTGGGCATCACCGTGCTCGAGGTGCAGCGCCCGCCCACGCCGACGCGCCTGGTCACCAACATCGACGTCGGCACCGTGTTGCCGCTGCCGACGACGGCCATGGGCCTGGCCTACCTGGCCGCGGCGCCCGCGGCCGAGCGCGCGCAGGTGCTGGCGGCGCTCGCGGCGCGCGACCCGGCTGCCGCCCCGGCCTGGCACGAAGCCGTGGAGCGGGCCGTGGCCGAACTGGCGCACCAGGGTTTCGTCACGACGCAGCGTTCCTGGGGTCGCGAGGTCAACGGCGTGGGGGTGCCGCTGCCGCTGGGCGAGCGCCGGGCGCTCTATGCCTTCCATTGCGCCGGGCCCTCGGCACGCATGCCCCTGGCCACGATGCGGCGCGAGCTCGGCCCGCGCCTGGCGGCCATGGTGGTCGAGGTGGGCCAGACGCTGCAGCGCGCCGCGCCCCCGCGCGTGCTGCCGCCCGAGCGGCACGAGCCCTGAGAGCTTCTCATCCCTCGCGCACGGGGCAAGGCGTTCGCGAAGAAACCGTTCGGGCTCAGTGCGAACGGGTACGGGCGGATCGCAACAACGTTTTCTCATGAGCCTGAGGCAGTACGGGACTGGCCCGCTCGCCTAGACTGCGCGCCCCTGCGGGCTGTGAAACGCCCGCGTCGTCGTCCTGCCCTGGAGGAACATCGTGAAGCTGCGCATGGCCGAGAACTCCCTGTTCGCGATCCTGCTGCGCTCGTCGGCCTGGGTCAGCTTCGCCATCGCGGGGGGCCTGGCACTGGCGGCCGCGGCCCTGCTGCCGGAGGGCTACAAGATCGTCGGCGCGCTCTCGGCCTCGCCCTTTGCCGTGATCGGTGTGCTGGCGGCGCTGCGGCAGTGGCGCCAGCCCAGCGCCGACGAGGTGGCGCGCGTGCGTGAGGAACTGGCCCGCCAGGCCTGGCCGGCCTTCGCGCAGCGCCTGGAGGAGGTCTTCCGCCGCGACGGCTACGAGGTGCGGCGCGTCGACGGGCGCGAGGGCATGGATTTCGAACTCGAACGCCGGGGTCGGCGCATGGCGGTCAGCGCGCGGCGCTGGAAATCGGCCCGAGTCGGCGCCGAGGCCCTGCGCGCGCTGCAGGCCGCGCGCGAGGCGGGCGACATCGCCGACGCCCTCTACATCGGGCTGGGCGACCTGAGCGAGACCGCCCGCCCGTACGCGGCGCAGCATCGCATCGCGGTGTGGGGCGGCTTCGAGCTGGCCCAGGCCTTCAAGGGGCCGTTGCCGGCCCTCAGCCGCTCCGCCTGAGAGCCTCCAGCCCCCACCACGGCGGCAACAGGCGCACGACCTGGGGGTCGAGGTAGCGCTCGTCGAGCAGCCAGAGCCAGCCCCGGTCCTCCGGGGTGCGCAGCACGCGCCCGGCGGCCTGCACCACCTTCTGCATCGCCGGCACCAGGTCGGCGTAGCCGGCGTCGGCGCCGAACTGGCGCTCCAGGCGCGCCTGCACCTGGGCCTGCAGCGGTGAGGGCGGCGGCAGGCCGAGGGTGGCGATGAAGGCGCCGACCAGGCGCGCGCCCGGCAGGTCCACGCCCTCGGCGAAGACGCCGCCCAGCAGCGCGAAGCCGATGCCGCGACCGCCGGGGACGAAGCGCGCCAGGTAGTCGGCGCGCGCCTGCGCGTCCATTGCGGGGGTCTGATGCCACTGGGCGATGTCCGGGCGCTGCCGCGCCAGCAGCTCGGCGGCCTGCGCCAGGTAGTCGTGCCCGCCGAAGAAGGCGAGGTAGTTGCCGGGATGGGCGTCGAACTGGCGCGTGACGAGCTTCAGCAGCGCCGGCAGCGTGCGCTGGCGGTCGCGGTAGCGGGTGGACAGGCGGTGCGCCACGCGCACCTGCAGGTGCTCGCGCGGGAAGACCGGCGGCAGGTCGATCCAGCCGGTGCCTTCGGGCAGGCCGAGCAGGTCGCGCTGGTAGTCGAGCGTGCCGAGCGTGGCCGAGAAGAGCACGGCGCCCTGCAGCGCGGCCCAGCGCGGCCGCAGGAAGGGCGCCGGGACGACGTTGTGCAGCGCGAGCAGCGCGTCGTCGTCGGGCGCGCCCTCGGCGTCGATGTCGCGCTCGCGCAGGCATTGCACGAGCGAGTGCTCGCCCAGCGTGTCGGCGCGCTCGACGAAGGCGCGCAGCGCGAAGTGGAAGTCAAGCAGGCCGCCCACGGCCAGGGGCTGGCGCAGGAAGTGCTCGCCCAGGCGCCCCGACAGGGCGCGCAGCGCGTCGGTGAGCGACTCGGGCAGCTCGGCGAGCACGACATCGTCGCCCGGCTGCGCCGCGGCGAGCTCTCGGCCCGCCAGCAGCGCGGCGTCGAAGGCCGGCCGCAGCGGTGCGGGCGCGAGCGCGCGCGCCGCGGTCAGGTGCGACAGGCGCAGCCCGGCGCCGTACATCTGGCGCGCGCGCTCGACCAGGTTGTGCGCCTCGTCGACCAGCAGCGCGACCCGCCACTGCAGCGCCTGCGTCAGGGCGTGGAGCTGGCCGTGCGGGTCGAAGCCGTGGTGCACGTCGCCGACGACGACGTCGGCCCAGCGCAGCAGCTCCTGACCCAGGTAGTAGGGGCAGACGCCATGGTCCGCGGCGATGCGGCGCTGGGCAGCGGCGTCGAGCCAGCCTTCGGCCACCGCCTGCGCCCGTGCCGCCGCCAGCCGGTCATGGAAGCCGCGCGCCAGCGGGCAGGCCTCACCGTGGCAGGCGAGGTCGGGGTGGACGCAGGCGCTGTCCTTGGCGACGATCTCCATCACCCGCAGCGGTCGCCCCGCGGCGGCGTCGCGCAAGTCGGCCAGGGCGTCCAGGGCGCCCAGGCGACCGGTGTTCTTGCAGGTGAGGTAGGCGAGCTTGTCGAGCTGGCGGCCCGGCATCGCGCGCAGCAGCGGGTAGAGCGTGCCCAGGGTCTTGCCGCTGCCGGTGGGGGCCTGGGCCAGCAGGCAGCCGCCGTCGATCGTGGCGCGCCAGACGGCGGCTGCGAGCTCGCGCTGGCCCTCGCGGAAGGCGCCGCGCGGGAAGGGCAGGGCGGCGAGCGCCGTGTCGCGCGCCGTCCGGTGCGCCGCCTCCTGCGCGGCCCAGGCCTCGTAGGCCGCGCAGCGCTCGGCGAGCAGGGCCTGGAGATCGGCGGCAGCGCAGACCTCGCGCAATTCGGTCTCGGTCTGGCTGTCGATGTCGAAGTAGACGAGCGCGAGCGCGACCTCGTCCAGGCCGCGCTGGCGGCAGAACAGCGCGCCGTAGGTCTGCAACTGCGCCCAGTGCAGCAGGCGCCGGTTGGCGGGGATGTCCTCGGGCGTGCCGCGGATGGTCTTGACCTCCTCGAGCGTGCGGCGGCGCGGGTCCCAGCCGTCGGCGCGGCCGCGCACGCGCAGCGGGCCGACGTCGACCTCGAGCGCGACCTCGGCCTCGTAGTCGGGGCCCCGTCGCAGCCGCACCAGACCCTGGCCCTGCAGACCCTCCAGCGCGGTGGCGGTGGGGGTGAAGCGTCGGTCCAGGTCGCCATGGCGGGCAGTGAACTCGCACAGGCCGCGCACGCCCACCGCCCAGGGCGGGCCGGGCAGCGCACCGGCGCCCGGCGCGGGCGGGCGCGTGTCCCGAATCGCGGGACCGGCCGGGGCTTGCTGCGGCGACGCGTCTGCAGCCGTGATGCTGGACTCCTCGGGCGCCATGGCGGCATTGTGGTCCGAAGCGGTCGGCCGCAGCGCGCCTTAGCGTTTGTCCGGGATTGCCGGCGTCCCCGGCGGGGCCAGAATCGCGAGTCCGTCAGACCGCCTGCGGGGCGCCATGCCCCGGGGCGTCGACCTCGAGACACCTGCCCAAGTTGAAAGCCCTGGCCGACCCCTTCTTCCGCCTGCTCGAGTTCCTGATCGTGGCCTGCCTGGTGGCCATGGTCGTGATGGTCTTCGGCAACGTCGTGTTGCGCTACGCGTTCGACTCCGGCATCCCGGTGTCGGAGGAGATGGCGCGCTACTGTTTCGTCTGGCTCACCTTCATCGGCGCGGTCGTCGTCGCGCGCGAGCACGCCCACATGGGTGTGGAGTCCTTCGTGCGTCTGTTCGGCGCCCGCGGCCGCCGCGTGTGCATGATCCTGAGCGACCTGCTCGTGCTGCTGTGCTGTGCGGTCTTCTTCTGGGGCACCTGGCGCCAGGCGCCGCTGAACGCCTCCAACACCGCGCCCATCACCGGCATCCCGATGCTGTGGATCTACGGCGTGGGCTTCTTCACCAGCCTGGGCATCGGGGTCATCACGGTGCAGCGTCTGGCGCGTGCGCTCACCGGCCGGCTGCGCGAACACGAACTCGACTCCTTCGCCGGCGAGTATGCCGAGGGCGACGCGCAAAGCCTGAAGGGAAGACTCGAATGACCGTTGCAGTCTTCCTCGCTTCGCTCATCGGCGCGATGGCGCTGGGCATGCCGGTGGCCTTCGCGCTCATCGTCTGCGCGCTCGCGCTCATGTGGCACATGAGCGTGTTCGACAGCCAGATCATTGCGCAGAACCTGATCATCGGCGCCGACAACTTCCAGCTCCTGGCGGTGCCCTTCTTCCTGCTGGCCGGCGAGCTGATGAACGCCGGCGGGCTGTCGCGGCGCATCGTCCACGTGGCGGTCACGCTCGTGGGGCACGTCCACGGCGGCCTCGGCTACGTGGCCATCTTCGCCGCCGTCATCATGGCCTCGCTGTCGGGCTCGGCGGCGGCCGACACGGCGGCGCTGGCCGCCATCCTGATCCCGATGATGCGCGAGGCCGGCTACAACGTGCCGCGCTCGGCCGGCCTGATCGCCGCCGGCGGCATCATCGCGCCGGTGATCCCGCCGTCCATCGGCTTCATCATCTTCGGCGTCGCGGCCAACGTCTCGATCACCCAGCTCTTCCTGGCCGGCATCTTCCCGGGCCTGCTGATGGCACTGTCGCTGGTGATCGCCTGGGCCTGGGTGGTGCGGCGCGAGCGCGTCAAGGTCTTCCCGCGCGCCACCTGGCGCGTGCGCGGCAAGGCCATCGTCGACGGCGTGTGGGCCCTGGCCATGCCGTTGATGATCCTCGGCGGCATCCGCTTCGGCATCGTCACGCCCACCGAGGCCGCCGTGCTGGCCGCGGTGTACGCGCTGCTGGTGGGGCTGTTCGTCTATCGCGAACTCAAGCTCTCGCAGCTCTACCGCGTCTTCCTGCTCGCAGCCAAGACCACGGCGGTGGTGATGTTCCTGGTGGCCTCCGCGCTCGCCTCGGCCTGGCTGATCACGCAGGCCAACATCCCGGGCGAACTCGGCGCGCTGCTCGAGCCGCTGCGCGACGACCCGAAGCTGCTGCTCGCGCTGATGATGATCCTGGTGCTGGTGGTGGGCACGGCGCTGGATTTCGCACCGACCGTGCTGATCCTCTCGCCGGTGCTGATGCCCATCGTCAAGCAGGCCGGCATCGACCCGGTCTACTTCGGCGTGCTCTTCATCATGAACAACGCCATCGGCCTGCTGACGCCGCCGGTGGGCATCGTGCTCAACGTGGTCTCGGGCGTGGCGCGTGTGCCCATGGGCGCCGTCATCCGCGGCGTGACGCCCTTCCTGATCGCGCAGATCTGCGTCATGTTCCTGCTGATCGCCTTCCCCGAGCTCGTGACCAAGCCGCTGGCCTGGTTGCGGGGACGCTGAGGCGTCGCAGGGCCCCGCCTTTCCCCACCGTCAACCCCAGAGGAGACCTGAAGATGAAGACCCTGTTCCGCAAGACCGTTCTGGCCGTGTCCGCGGCGGCCGCCTCCCTGCTCGTGGCCGCGCCGGCCAGCGCGCAGTTCACCGAGCGCACGATCCGCGTCTCGAACGGCATCAACCAGGACCACCCGGTGGGCAATGGCGTGGCCAAGATGACGGCCTGCCTGAACCAGCGCTCCGGCGGCAAGTTGAAGCTGCAGGCCTTCTGGGGCGGCGCGCTCGGCAGCGACCTGCCGGCCACGCAGGCGCTGCGCTCGGGCACCCTGGAGATGGTGATCACCTCCTCCTCGCCGCTGGTGGGCATCGTCCCCGAACTCGGCGTCTTCGACCTGCCCTTCCTCTTCGCCAACGAGGCCGAGGCCGACAAGATCCTCGACGGCGACCTCGGCGCTTTCATGACGAGCAAGATGCCGGCGGCCAACCTGATCAACCTCGCCTGGTGGGAGAACGGCTTCCGCAACCTCACCAACTCGCGCAAGCCCGTGACCAAGTGGGAGGACTTCGCCGGCGTCAAGGTGCGGGTGATGCAGAACAACATCTTCCTCGACACCTTCCGCACGCTGGGCGCCAACGCCGTGCCCATGGCCTTCGGCGAGGTCTTCACCGCGCTCGAGACGCGCGCCATCGACGGCCAGGAGAACCCCTTCGTCACCATCGACACCTCCAAGCTCTACGAGGTGCAGAAGTTCCTGTCGGTGACGCGCCACGCGTACACGCCTTTCATGGTGCTGTACTCCAAGCCGCTGTGGGACCGCCTGTCCAGGGACGAGCAGTCGGCGCTGCAGGCCTGCGCCGTCGAGGGCCGTGACGAGCAGCGCAAGGTCTCGCGCGCCTTGTCCGACCGTTCCCTCGCGAACCTGCGGGCGCGCGGCATGGTCGTCAACGAGATCGACCCGAAGGAGCGCGAGCGCATGTTCGAGCGCGCGAAGGCGGTCTATGAGCGGCACCAGGGCACGATCGGCGCCGACACCGTCAAGCGCATGCTCGACAGCCTGGCGCAGGTCCGCCGCTGAGGTACGCCGGAGCGGCCGCTCCATGAAGATCTCTTCGCTCGAGACCCTGCGCCTGGGGGAGTTCCCCAACCTCGTCTGGGTGCGCCTGCACACCGACGAGGGGCTGGTGGGCCTGGGCGAGACCTTCATGGGCGCGGCCGCGGTCGAGGCCTACCTGCACGAATCCGTCGCGCCCAAGCTGCTGGGGCGCGACGCGCGCCACATCGAGGCCATCGGCCGCGACCTCACCAACTACCTCGGCTGGCGGTCCGCCGGGGTGGAGACGCGGGGCAACTCGGCCGTCGACATCGCGCTGTGGGACCTGTTCGCCCAGGCCGCGGGCATGCCGCTGGCCGACGCGCTGGGCGGGCGCGCGCGCGACAAGGTGCGCGTCTACAACACCTGCGCCGGCTACAAGTACATCCGCGACGCGCGTTCCCAGGCGGTGGCCAACTGGCACGTGGGCGAGACCACAGGGCCCTACGAGGACCTCGAGGGCTTCCTGCACCGGGCCGACGAACTGGCGCTGTCCCTGCTGGAGCAGGGCATCACGGGCATGAAGATCTGGCCCTTCGACATCGCCGCCGAGCGGACTCACGGCTACGACATCTCGCCGGCCGAGCTCGACACCGCGCTCGAGCCCTTCCGCAAGATCCGGCGCGCGGTGGGCGACAAGATGGACATCATGGTGGAGTTCCACTCGCTGTGGAGCCTGCCGATGGCCTGCAAGCTCGCGCGGCGCCTGGCCGAGTTCGACACCTACTGGCACGAGGACCCCTTCCGCCTGGACAACCCCTCCGACCTGGCCGAGTACGCGCGCCACTCCAAGGCCTGGGTCTGCGCGAGCGAGACGCTGTCATTCACGCACGCCTTCCGCGAATACCTCGAGACCCAGGCTGCCGGCGTGGCCATGCTCGACCTGTCCTGGTGCGGCGGCCTGACCGAAGCGCGCAAGATCGCGGCCCTCGCCGAGGCCCACCACGTGCCCGTGGCGCCGCACGACTGCACCGGCCCGGTGGTCTGGGCCGCGTCCTGCCATTTCTCGATGTTCGCGCGCAACACCCTGATCCAGGAGTGCGTGCGCGCCTTCTACACCGGCTGGTACACCGAGCTCGTCACCGCGCTGCCGACCGTGCAGCGCGGCGAGGTGACGGTGGACTTCAGCAAGCCCGGCCTGGGGCTCGAACTGCTGCCCGGCCTGGAGCGGCGCGCCGACGCCATCCGGCGTGTCAGCGCGCGCTAGCGCGGCATCGGCCCTGCGAGGGGGTCGTCTGCGGTGGCTCCCCCGTTGTTCAGGGCGCGGGAACGCGCAGCGTACCCTTCATCGCGGTGGCGGACCGGCGGGTCACAATCGGCGTGATGACCGAGCATCCCGACCGCGTGCTGCCGCTGCAAGGCGCCTCGAACTTTCGTGATCTGGGGGGCTACCCCGCCGACGGCGGCCGCCCGGTGCGCTGGCGCCGGCTGTTCCGCTCCGACCACCTGGGCGCCCTGTCCGAGGAGGACAAGGGCGCTCTCGGCAGGCTGGGCCTGGCACGCACCTTCGACCTGCGCGGCGAGCGCGAGCGCGCCGCGCACACCTATGCGCTGCCGGGCGTGCGCCAGCACCTGCTGACGATCGAGCCCGTCATCGTGCAGAGCGTGCAGGCCATGGCCAGAGAAGGCCAGGCCCTGACGGTACCCGCCTGCGAGGAACTGATGCGCGACCTGTACCGGCGCCTCGTCGACGAGCAGGCCCACCGTTTCGCCGAGCTGCTGGACCATCTGGTCCGCGATGACAGCCCGGCCGTCTTCCATTGCACGGCGGGCAAGGATCGAACCGGCTTCGCCGCGGCCGTGATCCTGCTCGCGCTCGGGGTGCCGCGCACGGTGGTGATGGACGACTACCTGCTCACCAACCGCCACTACAAGCCGCCGGTGCTGCGCTGGGGCGACATCGACCCCGAGGTACTGGCCGTGATGTGGCGCGTGCAGCAGGACTTCCTGGAGGCCTCCCTGCAGCGCATCGACCAGGCCCACGGCGGCTTCGACCGCTACCTGGGCACGCGCCTGGGGTTCGGGCCGGCGGCGCAGACCGCCTTGCGCGAGCGCTACCTCCAGCCCGGCTGACGCTCTCAGGACGCGACGAGCGCGCCGGCGCGGGCCTTTTCCACCAGGGCGCGCGCGATGCGCACCGCGCCGTCGGCGTCCATCGCCGCGCCGTCGGCGCCTGCGGCCTGGCCGAGCGTGTCGTCGTCCAGCAGGGCCGGGCCGCCGACGATCAGGCGCACGTCCGGGTTGACCGAACTGGCGCGCACGGCCGCGATCGCGTCGGCGAGCACCGGCGCGTGCAGGCTCGAGCCGATGGAGAAGCCGACGGCGTCGAACCACACCCGCCCGGCCTGCTCCCGCACCTCGGCCAGCGTGGCGGCGGACGAACTCCAGACGGCCCAGCCCGCGAGCTGGAAGCAGCGGCTGAGCACCAGCAGGCCGAGTGTGTGCTGCGAGCCCGGCACCGGCACGAGCATGATGCGCAGGGCATCGGCATCGGCCGGGGCGTCCGCGTCCGGCTGCGGGGCGATCTCGAGCACGAGGCGGCGCAGCAGCGCGGTGGCGATGGTGACGTGGACGAAGTCGCAGGCGTCGTCGCCCCAGAGCTCGCCCAGGTGCCGCGCCACGGGCGTCACCAGGTCGGTCAGCAGCACGCGCACGGGCACGCCCCGCTCCGACAGGCGCACGCACAGCCGACGCGCTGCGCCGAGATCGTCCTGCAAGGTGGCCTGTGTCAAGGCTTGCAGGTCGGCGGGCAGGATGCCGGCGCGAGACCCGATGCCCGTGTGAGACACGGGGCTGCGCGAGGGGGGGCGCGATGGCAGGGGTGACGGGGGTGCAGCGGGGTTCATCTCGAAGCTCCTGGCGCCGCAAGCTTGCGGGTGCGACGCTGGCCAACTCGGCCCCGAGTGCGGGATGCACCCTCCTGGCCGGGGCCTCGGGCGAGCCCCTTGTTCTGAACGGGCACCCGAGTCCATCGGAACTCTGGTCCACGCTCGTATGCTGATGCCGTGGGAAGAATTCTCTGTCAGTGTTTTCCCGAATTCCTGATCCAGATCAGCGGGGAAAGGTCAAAAAAAAGTCCGGCACGCAAGCGCGCCGGACTTCAACCACCCTTTGCGGGGGTGGAGGAGACAAAAGGTTGGATGACCAGTGCCACCCGAGGGGACGCACCGTGTCGATCCAGTGCTTGCAGTCTAGCGAGTTTTTTGCTGCACTGCAACAGAAATTGCTCTCAGATCGGCCTTGCTGCCCCGCCATCCTGCCTGTACCGAGTGCGGGGCGCTGCGGCTCATCCCAAGTGTGTGTTCACGGCCCGGGGGCGGGCGTGCTGGCTACCGACAACTCGCGTGCCACGGCGCGCAGCAGGCGCGGCAGACGGTCCAGGGCGGCCTCGGCCATGGCGCCGTCGTCCTGACGGGCTGCCGATTCGATCGCCTGGCAACTGGTGGCCAGAGAAGCCGCACCCAGGGCGACGGCGGATCCCTTGAGCTTGTGCGCCAGACGGCCGAGCTCGTCGAGCGCGCCGTGTTCCCGCGCCTGCTGCATCTGGACCAAGGTCTCGCCGGCCGTGCGCAGGAAGACCTCGGCCAGCCGGGCGAGCTTGTTGCGGTCCTGGCCAAACAGCGCGGTCAGCTTCGTCAGGTCCACGGCCGGCTCGGCTGGCGGATCGGGGAGCCAGCGCCCGACCGTGCGGAACAGGCGCGCCGGCAGCACCGGCTTGGTCTCGAAGTCGTTCATGCCGGCGTCGATGCAGCGCCGCCGGTCGTCGGCCGTGGCGTTGGCCGTCATCGCGATCACGACCAGTCCGGCCAGACCCGGGGTGGCGCGGATGCGGCGCGTGGCCTCGAGCCCGTCGATGTCGGGCATCTGCATGTCCATCAGCACGGCGTCGTAGGCGGGGTCCTGGGACAGGCGCTGCAGCGCCTCGCGCCCGGTCGAGGCCACGGTCACCTCGGCGCCGGCCGACTCGAGCAACTCGCGCACCACCTGCTGGTTGAATTCGTTGTCCTCCACGACGAGCAGCCGGGCGCCCTCGTGGCGCCTGCGAAGGGCCTCGAGTTCGGCGTCGGCGGTCGCCGCGGGAGGCGGCGGCACACCCGCGGCGCGCGCGCGACCGAAACGGGCCGTGAAGTGGAAGGTGCTGCCGACCGCGGGCTGGCTGCGCACGCCGATCTGTCCGCCCATGCGCTCGACCAGCCGCTTGCAGATGGCCAGGCCCAGGCCGGTGCCGCCGAACTTGCGCGTCGTGGAGCTGTCGGCCTGCGTGAACGCCTGGAACAGCCGGCCTGCCTGCTCGGGCGTGATGCCGATCCCCGTGTCACGGACCTCGAAGACCAGCTCGGCGGTGTCGGCGTCCAGGGCCTTCACGCCGATGACCAGCCGCACCGAGCCGCTGTGCGTGAACTTCACCGCGTTGCCGCACAGGTTCAGCAGCACCTGCTCCAGCCGCAGGGCGTCGCCCACCAGCACGTCCGGCACCTCGGGCGCAAGCTCGACCCCGAGCTCGAGGCCCTTGGCCCGGGCGCTCTCCGAGAGCAGGGCCACGATCCGGCTGCCCACCTCGGCCACGGCGAAGGGCACGAGCTCCAGGTCCAGGCTGCCCGCCTCGATCTTGGAGAAGTCGAGGATGTCGTTGACGATGCGCATCAGGTTCTGTCCGGCCTGCTCGATCTTGTCCAGGTAGTCCTGCTGCCGGGGCTGCAGCGGGGTGTCCAGGCAGAGGTGGGACAGGCCGATGATGGCGTTCAGCGGCGTGCGGATCTCGTGGCTCATGTTGGCCAGGAACTGGCTCTTGGCCTGCGTGGCGGCCTCGGCCAGCTCCTTGGCGCGCGCGAGCTCGGCGGTGCGGGCGCGCACCCGCTCCTCGAGCTGCGCATTCTGCTCGAGGATGATGCGCTCCTGGCGCTTGCGCTCCGTGATGTCCGCCTGCACCGAGACGAAACGTTCGATGCGGCCGCGCGCGTCGAGCACCGGCGTGATCTGCAGCGCGACCCAGTACGGGTGCCGGTCCCTGGTGTAGTTCAGCAGTTCCTCACGCACCGAACGGCCTTCGCGCAGCGCCTGGGCGATGCGCGCCACGGCCTGCGGGTCGGTCTGCGGGCCCTGCAGCAGCGTGCCCGGCTTGCGCCCGGCGATGTCGGCCAGCGCGTGCCCGGTGAGCTCGGTGAAGGCGCGGTTGACCCACTCGGTACGGCCCTGCGCATCGGTGATGATGACCATGTTGTCGGTCGAGCTCGCGACGATGGACAGGCGCGCCAGTTCGTCCTGCGCGAGCTTCTGCCGGGTCACGTCGCGGATCACGCCGACGGTGCCACCTTCCTCGGTCCGGGCCGTCGAGACCTCGACCCAGGCCAGACTCCCGTCGGGACGTTGCGCGCGCAGCGGCATCGGCCCGGCCCCGGCCGCTCCCTCGGGGTTACCCTGGGGCTCCTGCCAGGCCGCGCGGTCCTCCTCCACCAGCAAGTCGGCCAGCGACCGGCCCAGGCAGTCCTGCGGCTCGCGGCCGAAGATGCTGCGCGCGGCCGGGTTCATGAACACGATGTGGCCGTCCGCGTCGCTCTCGAAGACCGCCTCCGAGAGCATCTCGACGCGCCGCCGCATCCGCTTCTCGGCGGCGACGAGCGCCTCGGTCAGGCGGTAGGTCGCCTCGATGTGCAGGTCGGTGGCGGGAACGGGCCCGCCACCGTCTGGGCCCGCGGTCATGGCCCGGCCTGTCTCAGGCGCTCACGCCCTGCAGTTCTTCCAGGATCTGCCTGCTGGTGGCCGCGCGCCCGTACAGCGGGAAGATGGTCTGGCAGAAGAAGTCCTGCTCCTGCGGCGTGCGCGCCGAGGTGCAGTCCGACAGGACCGTGACCGCATAGCCGCGCTCGTAGGCGGCGCGGCCGGTGGAGTCGATGCACAGCGAGGTCATCATGCCGGCGACCAGCACGTCGCTGATGCCTCGCTGACGAAGCACCTCGTCGAGCGTGGTGCTCGAGAAGGCGTTGAAACCGATCTTGCCCTGCACGTAGAGGATGCGCTCGCCGAAGGCCTGCAGTTCCGGGATCGTGTCGGCGCCCGCGCTGCCCTCCTTGAAGGCGCCCGACTGCTTGATCGTACCGAGGATGCCCACCGAGTGGGCGAGCGCGCGGTAATCGGGCGTGAGCACGATGGGGGTCGACACCAGCGTCATCGGGGTGGCGGCCACGGCACGGATGAAGGCCAGCGTGTTCGCCAGCACCCGGTCCACGCGGTCGGGCTCCTCGACCACGCCGCGCAGGATGCCCTGGGGTGCGAAGTAGTCGTTCTGGTAGCCGACGAGGATGAGTGCCGTCGTGCGGGGGTTCATCGGGATGCTCCTGGGCGGGGTGGAAGAGCGGGGGTGGCCAGTGCGGGCCGTCAGGGTCGGTGCTGCAGGGCCTGCCAGACCTTCTGCGCCGTGCAGGGCATCTGCAGCGCCAGGGCCACGGCGTGCGGCACACCCGCGACCAGCAGCGCGTCGACGACGGCATTGACCACGACCGGCGTGGCGCCGATCGTTCCCAGCTCGCCGACGCCCTTGGCGCCCAGCAGGTTGGTCTTGCAGGGCACCGATGTGTCGAACACGGTCTTGAAGCCGATGAAGCCGTCGGCGCGTGGCATCGCGTAGTCCATGAAGCTCGCGGTCAGCAACTGGCCCGAGGCGTCGTAGACGACCTGCTCGCACAGCGCCTGGCCGATGCCCTGGACCGCGCCGCCCTCGACCTGACCCTGGACGATCTGCGGGCTGATGACACGCCCGATGTCGTTGACGCTGGCGTAGGCGACGACCTCGACCTCGCCGGTGCCGGGGTCGATCTCGACCTCGCACACATGGGCGGCATTGGGCCAGCTGGCCGCGCTGGCGCTGGCCTCGGCGGCCACCGTGATCAGGCCGCCGGCCTGCCGCCCGGCCAGCTCGAACAGGCCGATGCGCAGGTCGGTGCCCACCACGTTGAAGGCGCCGGCCTGGTACTCGATGTCCGAGGGCGCGGCCTCCAGCGCCTGGGCGGCGAGGTCGCGCGCATGGTCGACGGTGCGCTCGCTGGCCACGCGCACCGCCCCGCCGCCCGTGAAGAGCGAGCGGCTGCCGGCGCTGCCGAAGCCGTTGGCGCGGTCGGTGTCGCCCTGCAGGATGCGGATGCGGTCGATGGGCACGCCGAAGACGTCGACGGCCAGCTGGGCGTAGCTCGTCGCGATGCCCTGGCCCATGGCCATGGTCGCCGAGCTGAGCTCGATGATGCCGTCGGCCCGCACCTGCACCTGCACCTTCTCGGTCAGGGCGTTGCCGCCCGTCCACTCGAGGAAGGTCGTGACGCTGCGGCCGCGCAGGCGGCCGTGCGCGGCAGACTCCGCGGCGCGCGCCGGGTAGCCCGCCCAGTCGCCGAGCGCGAGCGCCTGGTCGAGCATCTTCTCGAACTCGCCACTGTCGTAGACCTGCCGTGTCGGGCTGGTGTAGGGCATCTGCTGCGGACGCACGAGATTGCGCCGGCGCAGCTCGGCCGGGTCCAGACCGGTGGCGCGCGCGGCCTCGTCCATCAGGCGCTCGACGACGTAGATCGACTCGGGCCGGCCGGCACCGCGGTAGGCGGCCAGCGGGCCGGTGTTCGTCAGCACCGCGGTCGCGTGCAGGTCGACGACCGGGATGTCGTAGACGCTGGTGGCCACGAAGGGGCCGAGCACGAGCGGGATCATGACCCCCGTCGGGATGGCGTAGGCCCCGACATTGGTGTGCGTGCGCTGGCGCATCGCGAGCACGCGGCCGTCGGCGTCCAGCGCCAGCTCGGCCGTGGTGCGCCAGTCGCGCGCGTGCACCGCGGCCATGAACTCCTCGAGCCGCTGCGCGCGCCAGCGCACCGGGCGCAGCAGGGTGCGCGCGGCGTGGGCCACCACCAGGTCCTCCGGGTACAGGCCGGTCTTCATGCCGAAGCCGCCGCCGACGTCACCCACCTTGACCCGGATCTGCTCCTTGCTCATGCCCGGCAGCAGGGCCGCGAGGTTGTCGCGGATGCCGGTGGGCATCTGGTTGGACAGGGTCACGAGCAGCCGGCCCGTGCCGGGCTCGGGCTCGGCCAGCACGACGCGCGGCTCGATCGGCGAGGGCGCGAGTCGCTGGTTGACGAGCTCGAGCCGCACCACGTGGGCCGCGGCCGCGAAGGCGGCAGCACAGGCGGTGGGGTCGCCGTCGCGCCCTTCCGCGCAGATGTTGTCGGGCGCGCGCTCGCACAGCGCGGGCGCCCCGGGTGCCATGGCGGCCTCGAGCGAGGTGACGGCGGGCAGGTCTTCGTAATCCACCTGCACCGCCTCGGCCGCGTCCACCGCGGCTTCGCGCGTCTCGGCCACCACCGCGGCCACGGTCTCGCCGACGTAGCGGACGAACTCGAGCGCGAGGGCGCGCCGCGCGGCCGTGGCCGGTGGCGTGCCGTCGGGGCGCTTGAAGGCGGGTGGGGGCCCAGCCAGGGGCTTGACGCCGGCCGCCACCAGGTCGGCGCCGGTGTAGATGGCCAGCACCCCGGGCAGCGCCAGCGCGGCCGAGGTGTCGATACCCGCGATGCGGGCGTGCGCGTGCGGCGAGCGCACGAAGACCAGGTGCGCCAGGCCCTCGCGCTGCAGGTCGTCGGTGTACTGGCCGCGCCCGCTGACGAGCGTGGGGTCTTCGATGCGGCGCACGGTGTGGCCGCTGCCGAAGCGCAGCGCCTGCCCGGACAGTTCCTTCGGGGCGTTCATGCCTGGGCTCCCTGGGCGCTGACGCCCCGCATCGCCTGCGCCGCCTGGCGCACCGCGGCGATGATGTTGACGTAGCCGGTGCAGCGGCAGAGGTTGCCTTCGAGCGCGTGCGCGATCTCGGCATCGCTCGGGGCCGGATTCGCCTGCAGCAATCCAGCGGCGGCCATCAGCATGCCTGCGGTGCAGAAACCGCACTGCAGGCCGTGGCAGGCCATGAAGGCGTCCTGCAGCGGGTGCAGACCCTCGGCGGTGGCGGCAGCGCCAGCCAGCGCCGGCAGGCCCTCGACCGTGGTGAGCTCGCGTCCCTGGAGCTGCAGCGCGAGCACGCTGCAGCTCTTCACCGGCCGCCCGTCGACGAGCACGGTGCAGGCGCCGCACTGCGCGGTGTCGCAGCCGCTGTGCGTGCCCGTCAGCTGCCTGCCCTCGCGGATCAGGTCGACGAGCAGGGTCGTGGGCGCCACCTCGGTGGCGACGGCTTGGCCGTTGAGACGCAGGTTCAGTGCGGGCATGGCTTTCAGGGGCGTGGTGAGGATCGTCCCGGGCCGCAGACGCGCGCCGCTGCGCCGGGCCCCGGGGTGCGGGGCAACGCAGGCGGCAGGCCGTGTCAGGCGGCGGGCAACACCCGATCGTAGCCCCTTGGCGGGCTTGGTGGCTAGGCGCGCCGCGGCAGCCCGGCGCCGTGCTCGCCCAGATCCCAGAACAGGCCGGTCATCAGCTCGAGCGCCTCGCGCGCCACGGGCGCGAGCAGGTGCTCGTCGGGCGCATGCTGGCTGCAGGCCGGGTAGCTGTGCGGCACCCAGACCGTGGGCAGCCCGAGCAGGTCGGCGAAGACGTCGTTCGGCAGCGAGCCGCCGAGGTTGGGCAGCAGCACCGGTGGCTTGCCGCTCGTGCGCTGCAGGCTGTCGAGCGTGAAGCGCACCCAGGGGTTGTCCGGGTCGAGCCGGGTGGCCTGCATCACGGTGGGCTCGCCGACCTCGACCGCGCCGAAGCCGTGCTCGGCCAGATGGCGCGCGACGTGCTCGCGCAGGCGGCCGACGTCGGTACCGACGACAAAGCGCAGGTGCATCGTCGCGTGGGCCCGCGCCGGGATCGCGTTCACCGGATGGTCCGGGTTGCCGGTGCGAAAGGCCAGAACCTCCAGCGTGTTCCAGGCGATGACCCGCTCCACCGGGCTCAGCCCCGGTTCGCCCCAGTCCGCGTCGACGACCGGGTCGCCGGGCGCCGGGTCGATCTGCAGCCCGGCCAGCGCGGCGCGCACCGCATCGGGGATGGGCGGCGGGCGCAGCCCCGGCACCTGCAGCCGCCCGCGCGCATCCACGAGGCAGGCGATGGCGTGCGCCAGCACCGTGCCGGGGTTGCGCAGCAGCCCGCCCCAGTTGCCCGAGTGGTGGGCGCCCTCGCGCAGGCGCAGCGTGAGCTCGAAGTTGGCCACCCCGCGCGAACCCAGGAAGACCGTGGGCCGGTCGCGTTGCCAGCGCGGGCCGTCGCTGGCGACCAGCGCGTCAGCCGCGAGCGCCTCGCGCTGCGCGGCGCAGAAGGCGGCCAGGCCTGGCGAGCCGGTCTCCTCGCCGGTCTCGAACAGCCAGGTCGCGTTGAAGCCGAGCCGGCCGCGCACCGCCAGCACCTGCGCCAGCGCAGCCAGGTTGATGCTGTGCTGGCCCTTGTTGTCGGCGGTGCCGCGGCCGTACAGGCGCTCGCCGTCGGCCGCGAGCGTCCAGGGGCCGGCACCGCGGCTCCAGGCGGCGTCCTGGCCGCGGATCACATCGCCGTGCCCGTACATCAGCACCGTCGGCAGGGCAGGATCCTCGCGTCGTGTGGCCAGGAGCAGCGGGCCGGCGCCTGCCACCGGGTTGTCGTGCACGGCGCCCCGGAAGCCCAGCCGCAGGAGCGCGGGCTGCAGTTCGTCCGCGAGGTAGGCGCGCAGGCGCGGCCCGGCGGCCGAGTCCTGGCTTTCGGTGCGGCAGGCGACGCGGCGCGCGAGCTCGGCCGCGAAGCCGCCGCTGTCGAAGTGCGCGCGCGCCAGGGCGAGCGCGTGGTCCCGGCTGCCCATCGCCTGCGTCGCGGCTTCAGGACGCGCCGACGAGGACAAAGTGCTCCACCACCGGCGGCTGCGCGAAATAGGGGCCGACGATGGCGCGCCATTGCGGGAACAGCGGCCCCTGGCGGAAATGCACCGTGTGGTCCTCCAGGCTCGCCCAGCGGATCGTCAGCAGGTAGCGCTCGGGGCTCTCGACGCCCTTGTGCACCTGCCAGCCCAGGAAACCCTGGGCCTGGGCGATCACGGTCGTCACGCCGCGCTGGATGGCCTCATCGAATTCGGCCTGCCGGCCGGGCGGGATGCGGATGTCGGCGACTTCGAGGATCATGCGGTCTCCAGGGGCTTCAAGTCGAGGGGCTCTCGGGATACAGCCCGCGCGTGCGCGCCATCAGCCGCGCCAGGCCGAGCAGGCTGTCCAGGTGCGGCGTGGGCAGGGTCAGGTGCTGGCCGACCTCGCGCACGGCGCCCAGCAGGGCGTCGATCTCCAGCGGCCGCCCGGCTTCGACGTCCTGCAGCATGGAGGTGCGGAAGGCGCCGAGCTTGCGCGTGACGGCATGCCGGTCCTCGGGCTCCTGCTCGATCGGGATGCCGAAGCGGCGCCCGATCTCGCGCGCCTCGAGCATGACGGCGCTGAGGTAGGCGCGCACCAGGGGATCGTCCAGGATGCGGTCGGTGGAGGCGCCGGTGAGCGCCGACACCGGATTGACCGTCATGTTGCCCCAGAGCTTGAACCAGATGTCGCGCTGGATGCGCGGGCTGCGCTCGAGCTCGAAGCCGGCGCGCGCGAGCAGGTCGGCCAGCGCGTGCAGGCGCGGGCTGGTGCCGCCGGCGGGCTCGCCGACGATGAGCCGCCGGCCCTGCACCAGACGCACCTGCGCCGGCGCCGGCGTGGCGGCGCTGAAGTGGACGACGCAGCCGACCACGCGGTCGGTCGGGATGTGGGTGCGGATGGTGTCGCCCGGGTCGACGCTGGCCAGGCGCAGGCCGTCGCAGGGCCCCGGCAGGCCGTCGAAGAACCACCAGGGCACGCCGTTCATGGCCACAGCACGGTCGTGTGTGGCGCGCACAGCGCGCCGACGGCCGGCGCCACCTGCGCCAGGGCCGGGCCCTTGACCGCCACGATGACCAGGTCCTGCGGCCCGAGCGCGGCCGGGTCGTCGCTGGCGCGCAGGCGCAGTTCGAGCGCGGGCGCGTCCGCAGACGCCAGGCGCAGCCCGTCGCGCTGCAGCGCCTGCAGCGTCGCGCCGCGCGCCAGCGCGCTCACTTCCACCTCGCCGGTGGGCAGCCGGTGGCCGAGCCAGGCCGCGAACACGCCGCCCACCGCGCCCGCCCCGACGATGCAGATCTTCATGCTCAAATTGTTCCACGCCGGCCGGGTGGCCCGGGCCTGCTCAAGGCCGCACCGCCGGAGCCTCCACCGGCAGGCCGCGATCGCGCCAGGCCAGGTAGACCTCGAGCGAGCGCATTTCGTCGGAGCCGGCGGCCCAGGGCTCGGCGCGCACGCCCGTCATGCAGTTGCGCAGACGCCGCTGCAACGGACCCAGGCCCTGCCACTCCAGCCGGTAGGTGGGGTAACCCGCGGCATTGCCGGGCGGGATCAGGGCCCCGCCGAGCCTGCCGCCCGCGCGCTCGTCGTGGCATTGCGCGCACGACAGGTCGAGCTGCCCGAGTCGCTGCTGCCACAGCGCCTGGCCGCGCGCGCGCCAGGGCTCGAGGCGGGCGTCGTCCGGCGGGCGCATCGGCAGGCCCCGGGAGGCGTGCGCCACCGCCGCCTCGAGCGCGAGCAGCGCCGGCCCGCCCGCGGCCGGCGCGGCCACCCCCTGGTGCCGTATGCGGCACTGGGCGATGCGCTCGGCCAGCGTCACCGGCCGGGCCAGCAGCGCGTCCCAGGCCGGGTGGGCGGCGGCGGCGCCGCGCAAGCGATCCGCGGGCGTGGCGCCGTGACAGTCGGTGCAGGCGCGTTCCACGGGGCCCTCGCGCCGGGCCCACAGCGCCTGGCCTTCGAGCACCCACAACATCCCCGGGTTGAGCGAGTCGTCGCGCTGCATGGCCTGCAGTTCCCGGCTCATCATCTCGTAGCCGCTGCGGGGCGGTGCCTGTGCATCCACAGGGCCCGTGGCCAGACCGGCCAGCACGGCCGCGGCCCGCGCCATCGACCTTGCCGTGGTCACACCACCTGCAGCGTCGCCACGTGCTCGTGGACGAAGCCGCCGTCACCCTGCCAGGTGCAGGTCAGCGGGCCGCTCACGGTGGCCACGGTGTGGAAGACGATGACAGGGTTGGCCGCGATGGCCGCATGCAGGTCTGCGCTGAAGACGGTCTGGCCGTCGTAGCGGCAGCTGAAGCGGCGGATGATGTTGCGCGGCAGCACGCGGCCCTCGCTGTCGGGCCGGTGTCCCGTCTCCATCGGGTGGGCGACGAGGGCGCGGATCTCGATCACCTCACCCTGGCGGGCGCGGGTGGGCAGGGTGACGATGGCACGGGTCATGACTTTGCGGCGGCAAGGGGCCGATCATCGCCTGGGGAGCGGTTCATGCCGCAGCGCAGGGTTTCGTGCCCTGCCGCATGGCGCGGAACGCTGCGCCGGGTCACCCGTCCAAGAGGTTCGGACATTCAATCCTCGATGCAGGCCGCCAGCGTCACGAGCACGTCCGCCGTGCGCGTCCACACGCTGCCGTCCGACAGCCGGGCGGCAGCCACCACCCGCTGCGACGTGGCCAGACGGATGCGGGTGGCCACGCGCGCCCGGCCGGCGCGCGGCCCGAGCTGGAACTCGGCCACCTCGGGCAGCGGGTTGCGCCCCGTGAACAGGGCGATGGCGACCACATGGTCGCTCGCGCTCATCGGGCTGGCCACGGCCACGGTCACGGGCACGGCGTTGCCGTTCTCGACCAGTTCCGGCAGGTCGAACTCGACCCGGCCCTCGCGCACCAAGGCGCCTTCGGCGAAGCGGGCGAGCGCGGCCTGGAGTTGCGGCGAGTCGTGCAGGTCGGGCGCGGCCGCGATCGCGGCGGGCGGCACCGCGCAGGCCATCAGGGCCAGCCCGGAACCGGCCAGCCAGTGGCGGCGCGAGACCGTCAGGTCCCGGGGCCGGTCTGTCGCAGCCGCAGTGGCAAGCTCGTTCATTTCAAGCGCTCCAGGTAGGCCACGACGTCCTCCACCTGCTGCGCGTCGAGGATGGGGCGGTCACGCCAGGCCGCACCGACGCGGTTCAGGCCTTCGGTACGGTGGAAGGCCGGCATCACCGAGGTCGCGTTCAGCCGTCGCGCGTCGACGACGCGCAGCCGCAACTGCGCGGCCGTCCAGCGGCTGCCGGCCCCGGCCAGGTCGGTGGACAGGTTGCCCGGCGATCGTTCCTCGGGCACCGGCGCCTGGTGGCACAGCAGGCACAGCCCGGCGCGGCGGTCGGCGACGATGGCGCGACCCCGGTCGGGGTCGCCGCGCAGACCGAGCAAAGGCTCCTCGATCCGGTCGCCGCTGACCACATAAGGGGCCGAGCCCGCGGCCTGGGCCGCGGGCAGCGCGCCGAGCAACCCCGAGGCCAGGGTGGCGAGCGCGAGGCCCGAGACCCTGCCCCGCATCGTCAGGCCTTCAGGCTGTGCCTGCTCAGCGGCAGGTCGCGGATGCGCTTGCCGGTGGCTGCGAAGATCGCGTTCAGCACGGCCGGCGCGGCCACTGCGATCGTCGGCTCGCCGACGCCGCCCCAGAAGCCGCCCGAGGGCATGACGATGGACTCCACCTTGGGCATCTGCGCGATCTTCAGGCAGGGGTAGGTGTCGAAGTTCTTCTGCTCGATCGCGCCGTCCTTGACCGTGCAGGCCTGGAAGAGCATCGCGCCCAGACCGTAGACGAAGGAGCCCTCGATCTGGGCCTCGATCTGCTGCGGGTTGACGGCGTGGCCGCAGTCGGTGGCGGCGACGATGCGGTGGATCTTGAGTGCGCCGTCGGCCGTGACCGAGACCTCGGCGCAGGCGGCGACATAGCTGCCGAAGCCGTGAGTCTGCGAGAGCCCGCGATAGACCTTCATGCCGTTCACGTCGGGCGCCGGGCGGCCCCACCCCGCGCGCTCGGCCACAGCGTTCAGCACCGCCAGGTGCTTGGGATGGCTGGCCATGAGCTTGCGTCGCAGCGCCAGCGGGTCCTGCTTCGTCGCGTGGGCGATCTCGTCGATGAAGCACTCCAGGTAGAGCGCGTTCTGGTTCAGGTTGACCCCGCGCCAGAAGCCCGGCGGCACGTGCGGGTTGCGCATCGCGTGGTCGATCAGCAGGTTCGGGAAGCTGTAGCCGATCATGGCCTCGCCGCCGCCGTTGTTCAGGCCCTGGAAGACGACCGGATCGAGCCCGTTGCGGATGTTCTGCGGGAACACCGCGGCCAGGATGGACTGGCCCGAGATGCGCATGTGCAAGCCGGTCACCTCACCCCGCTCGTCGAGGGCGGCGGTGAGCTTGCACTGCGTCACCGGGTGGTAGCGGCCGTGCTGCATGTCTTCCTCGCGCGTCCACATCAGCTTGACCGGTGTCCCAGGCATCGCACGTGCGATCTGCACCACCTGGGTCACCCAGTCGGCCATGCCGCGCCGGCCGAAGCCGCCGCCCAGCGGCAGCTTGTAGACGTCGCACTTCGCCGGCGGCAGCCCTGCCGCCGCGGCGGTGGCCGCCAGCGCCGACTCGCCGTTCTGTGTCGGCGTCCAGACCTCGCAGCGCTCGGGGGTCCAGACCGCAGTCGCGTTCATGGGCTCCATCGTCGCGTGGTTCTGGAAGGGATAGGAATACACCGCCTCGACCTTGCGCGCAGCCTTCGCGATGGCGTCCTTCGCGTCGCCGTTGCGATTGCCCACGACCGCCTGCTCGGCGTCCAGGCCGGCCTTGAGCGTCGCGTCGATCTGCGCCTGCTGCACGCCCGCGTGGGGCCCGAGGTCCCAGTCGATGGGCAGGGCGTCGAGCGCGGTCTTGGCGCGCCACCAGGTGTCGGCGACGACGGCCACGGCGCTGTCGCCCACCCTCACCACCTTGCGTACCCCGGGCCGGCTGGCGATGGCGGCGGCGTCGAAACCGCGCACCTTGCCGCCGAAGACCGGGCAGTCGCGGATGGCGGCGTTCAGCATGCCGGGCAGCTTCAGGTCGGCACCGTAGACCAAGGCCCCCGTGGTCTTCTCCACCGTGTCGAGGCGCGCCAGGCGCGCGCCGACGAGCTTCCAGTCCTTTGGGTCCTTGAGCGGCGGGTTCGCCGGCACCGGCAACTTGCCCGCGGCTGCGGCCACCTGCCCGTAGGTGGTGCGGCGGCCCGAACCAGGATGGGTGATCACGCCCGCGGCCACGCGACACTCGGCGGCCGGCACGCCCCAGCCCTGGGCCGCGGCCTGCACGAGCATGATGCGCGCAGCGGCGCCGCCCTTGCGCACGTAGTCCTGGGATTCACGGATGCCGCGGCTGCCGCCCGTGGAGAAGTTGCCCCAGATGCGGTTGCGGGCGAGGTTCTGGCCCGGCGTGGGGTATTCGGTGGTGACGCGAGCCCAGTCGCACTCGAGCTCCTCGGCCACCATCTGCGCCAGACCGGTGAGCGTGCCCTGGCCCATCTCGGAGCGGGCGATGCGGATGATCACGCGCTCGTCGGGCTGGACCACGACCCAGGCATTCACCTCCGGGGGCGTGGAGCCTGCCTGCTGGGCCCGCGCCGCCAGGGGGAAGCCGACGACGAGCGAGCCCGCGGCAGCGGCGCTGCCGATGAAGCGGCGGCGGCTGACGCCGGTGGCGGGCGCGATGCCGGCGCTGCCGGCGGCCTGTGCCTCGAAGGCCTCCTGGTAGAGCTTGCTCATGTTCAGGCCCTCCTCGTGACGTGGATGATGTCCAGACCCGCGGTCTTGGCGTCGGCCCCGGCGGCAACCTTGATCGCCGCGCGCACGCGGTTGTAGGTGCCGCAGCGGCAGATGTTGGTCATGGCCTCGTCGATGTCGGCATCGGTGGGCCTGGGCTTGTCCTTCAGCAGGGCTGCCGCGGCCATGATCATGCCGCTCTGGCAGTAGCCGCACTGCGGCACGTCCAGCGCCGCCCAGGCCTTCTGCACCGGGTGGCTGCCGTCGGGCGACAGGCCTTCGATCGTCGTGACCTTCTGCGTCGGCTGCACCGCCGCGGCCGGCAGCACGCAGGAGCGGATGGGCGTGCCGTCGATGTGCACCGTGCACGCGCCGCACTGGGCGACGCCGCAGCCGTACTTGGTGCCGGTCATGCCGAGTTGTTCGCGCAGCACCCACAGCAGCGGGGTGTCGGCCTCTGCCTCGTAATTGAGCAGCTTGCCGTTGACGTGGAGTTGGGGCATCGCAGGGGTCTCCAGGTTGGCGGGCTGATGAGCCCATCTATTGCAGTGTGATGTGATCACGAGCAGGGGGCCGCTGTCGAGGATGTTTGCCCTCACCAAGCGGTGAGTGGGGGCTTTGCAGGGTTATTGCGTAGGGGAAAGTCCGGATCGGTGCGGCTGCAGGACCGGCATCCCACCCCAGGATGCCGCCGCCAGACGGCGTTGACGCCGTCCCCGACAATCCTGCGCTGTCGCTCGCTCCACCGGCCCGAGCCGTCAGTGCAACACCCCATGACCCTCCAGCCCACCCCCGCGACCCTCGCCCCCACGGCCTTGCTCGACAGCGACCACCCTGCCGTGGCCGACTTCGCGCGCCGCCACGCCCTGGGCGCCGACGACCGGCAGCGCGCCATGGCGCTGTACCTCGCCGTGCGCGACGGCTTTCGCTACGACCCCTACCGCATCGACCTCAGCGTGCCCGGCATGCGGGCGAGCAGCGTGCTAGAGATCGGCGTGGGCTGGTGCGTGACCAAGGCCGCGCTGATGGCCGCGGCCGCGCGCGCCGCCGGCATCCCCGCCCGCGTGGGCTATGCCGATGTGCGCAACCACTTGAGCACCGAGCGCCTGCGGCGCACGATGCAGACCGACGTCTTCGTCTGGCACGGCTACGTGGACCTGTGGCTGGACGGCGCCTGGCGCAAGTGCACCCCGGCCTTCAACATCGAGCTGTGCGACCGCTTCGGCCTGCTGCCGCTGGACTTCGACGGCGTCCACGACTCGCTCTACCACCCCTACGACAAGATCGGCCAGCGCCACATGGAGTACGTGCGCCACCACGGCAGCTTCGACGACATGCCGCTGCAGCGCATCGTCGGAGGCTTCCGCGCCACCTACCCCGGCTGGGTGCAGCCCGGCACGGCCGGGGGCGGCGCCGACTTCGACGCCGACGTGGCGCTCGAGACCCGCTGAGCGGGCCGCGCCGCGCCGGCCTTGAATTTCGCGCTTCCGCCCCGACGTCCCGACCCGTCACGCAGCGGCCCGGCCGTCGCGGCGACGGCCGACCTCTGAATTCCCGAGCCCCAGACCATGAGCAAGCAGACCCATTCCTTCCAGGCCGAAGTGCAGCAGATCCTGCACCTCGTCACCCATTCGCTGTACTCCAACAAGGAGATCTTCCTGCGCGAGCTGGTCTCCAACGCGTCCGACGCCTGCGACAAGCTGCGCTTCGAGGCGCTGGACAACGCGGCCCTCTACGAAGACCAGCCCAACCTCGACGTACGCGTCTTCTTCGACGCCGATGCGAAGACCCTGACCATCCGCGACAACGGCATCGGCATGAGCGCCGAGGAGGCCGTGGCCCACCTGGGCACCATCGCCAAGAGCGGCACGCGCGAGTTCATGGCCCGCCTGTCGGGCGACCAGAAGAAAGACGCCAACCTGATCGGCCAGTTCGGTGTGGGCTTCTACTCGGGCTTCATCGTCGCCGACCGCATCACGGTCGAGACCCGGCGCGCCGGCCTGCCCGCCGACCAGGGCGTGCGCTGGAGCAGCGCCGGCACCGGCGACTTCGAGGTCGAGGCCCTGGACAAGACCGCGCGCGGCACCGACGTGATCCTGCACCTGCGCGACGACGAGGCCGAGTTCCTCTCCACCTGGAAGCTCAAGTCGATCGTCTCCAAGTACTCCGACCACATCTCGCTGCCCATCCTGATGAAGAAGGAGGAGTGGGACGCCGAGGCGAAGAAGCAGGTCGTCAAGGACGAGTGGGAGACGGTCAACAAGGCCGCCGCGCTGTGGGCCCGCAGCAAGAGCGAGGTCACCGACGCCGAGTACCAGGACTTCTACAAGCAGATCAGCTACGACAGCGAGGCCCCGCTGGCCTACACGCACAACCGGGTGGAGGGTCGCACCGAGTACACGCAACTGCTGTACGTGCCGGCCAAGGCTCCCTACGACCTGTGGAACCGCGACAAGCGCGGCGGCGTCAAGCTCTACGTCAAGCGCGTCTTCATCATGGACGACGCCGAGGCGCTGATGCCGGTGTACCTGCGCTTCGTCAAGGGCGTGATCGACTC
>Ga0169931_10001619_pt1 | contig 37022 bp, 43 predicted proteins | sample Kivu_15m_20L_FD_129675 | JGI IMG/M metagenome (GOLD analysis project Ga0169931, IMG submission 129675) | Freshwater microbial communities from Lake Kivu, Western Province, Rwanda to study Microbial Dark Matter (Phase II) - Kivu_15m_20L... | ecosystem: Environmental > Aquatic > Freshwater > Lake...
AACACCAATACCACCTTGGTTATATTGGGTGTAACTATCACACACCATGGACTTGGTTCCTTCTGCATGACGCCCATCAATCTTCATTCCAATACTATCTGGAACAAAGTTTGTGCAGTTTCTTACATATGGAGATTGTGTAATAATACCAGTGTTTGATGCTGGGTTGAATGCAACCATTGAACCAGTATTTGCTGCACCAATAAATGACATGTTTTGTAACAAATCACCATTATCAACATAGAACAAGTCTTGTCCAAGATTTGTTGGAATAACTTGGGTATTTCTTAAATCATCACCATCAATTGTGACATTCTTTGGAACAATGATTGGATTATTCTCTGGATAGACACCACCAGTTACACGAATAACCTGTCCTGCTGTTGCAATACCGCAAGCAGCTTTAATTGTTCTTTTTGCTGTTGTTGGAGATCTTCCAGTATTCCCATCATTTCCATCTTGAGTGACAAAGATAACATTAAATTCACTAGAACCAACACCAGTCCACACAAGTTCACCAGTAGCAGTGGCACCAAGAACGGAACTAGCAGATCCAACAGATCCAGCAGCGTCTAAGAATGTTCCACCAATCTGAACATATCCATTACCACTATCAGTGCTTGGACGCTTTACTTGGAATAAGTATTGTGGAAGAGATGTACCAATACCAACTTTATTTGTTACATCATTATAATAAAGTTGATTAGCACCACCAAACTTACCATCAGATCTTCTATACTGAACTTGGAAAGTTGTACCAGCAGCATTAACTTGAATTTCTGCAAGATCTGTCCAAGAAACAGCAGTACCAACAGATCTTAGGACTTGTCCGTTGTTTCCTGCTGCATTATTACTATCATATAATTTAGCATAAATTTGAATATCTTGACGAAAATCTGCACCTCTTACTGGTTGTGTGCTACCAATACCAATTTGTCCAGCAGCAACAATACCATCAAAGTTTGCTGTAGATGCAACGTCTAAACCATATCTAGCATCAGTTTTACCAACACCAGTTTTATTAGTATCGGCATCTACAAAAAGAGCCTGATCTCCAACTTCAAGACCCTTCTCAACAGAAAACTTCTTATTGACAGATGCCATCTACTATTACACTCCTTCGTTATGAGTATTTATCAAAGAGTTCTCATAATAAACGCTAAGGCATAATATGGAGGTAGATTTTGATTTGTTGAAGAAATTCCCGCAGATTGAATTGTAAATGTAGTCTTAGTTTCATTGCTACCATCACCAACTTGCACAGAACCACCACCACCTTGATTGATGCCTTCTTCCGAAACTTCAGTAACAGCTGTGAAACTATTTGCAGAACCATTTGTTACACTGTGAGTGTGAGCAGGAAGTTGAGAATCTGTTGTACCACCAATACCAGCAACGGAATAGATATTTCCTGCACCAACAATAAATCTATCTCTCAGGTCTGGAGTTCCACTAGATCCATTACACAATGCCCATCCAGTTGGAATGGATGCAATAGATCCAGACCACATGATAATACCACCGACAGGAATTGTACCCGCACCAATGAATGATGATCCAGATGCTACTAGAACATTGCCAACGTGAGTTGTATTGCCAACGTGAGTTGTAATGCCAGTAACAAATACATTACCATTGAATGTGCTAATGCCAACAGTCTGGAATTGATATTGATCAGCACAATAAGTTACGCCAATACCAATTTTATCGAAAACATAATGATCACTTGAGCATTCATGAGAAATCTTACCCCAACGCTTCCATCTTACACCAGCATTATCCTCATCGGTTCTAACCCATCCAATGTACCCACCACGTTTGAATGTGGTTCTGAACAGAATATTATCTGTAGCACTTGTCGGACAAGTATCACCAGCACGAATACCAACATAAACAGTTTGTGCAATGTCCCCTGCACGATTACCTTTTAGTGCAAGATCAACAACTTCAGTGTTTCCTTTACTATAGAAGTTGTTGTTGACTGTTAGATCATCGACAGTCAGTGTTGCAAAAGTAGACTTTTCTGAAGCAGCAGCATCACCAATACCAGTCGCAGCAGAAAGTCCAGTAACACTATTGATCTTACGCTTACCAATAAAGAAATCACCAGTATCATTCATACCAGTGTAAACAACTAGTCCACCTCTAGTTTGAACAGATTGTGCAAGAAGTGATGCGTTATCATCAAGAATTCTGTCTTGAGTTTGTGGCATCGCAGTAGAATAGTTACCAGGACCATATCCAAGATATTCAAATGTATGTCCTGAAGCACGAAGGATAGAGTATCTTCTATTTTCTACAGGAAGAACATTGATTCTTCTGACTGCAACGTTAGTATCATGTGGAACCGCATTAGATCCTAATACACCACGGATGACAGTTGTTGCACCACTATTGGAAATCCTTACGATTTCATCTTCAATTAATAGATAATCACCTCTCTTGAGTAGATTTGTATTCGCAAGAGAAATAGATGTTGTTGTGGTTGTGATACCAGATGTTAATCTTGTGGTTACACCATCATAGATTGGAATTCCTCTTCCTCTTCCACGAATAGAAATGCCTGTTCCGTGTGCTGTAGCAACACCAGCATATGCAGGAGCATTACTTGTTACACCAATATTAACACGTAAAGAAGATCCATATCCTACTCGCTCACTAATAAAGTGAGTTCCATTGTAAATTGTAGAGAACCCTGTGCATCCTGCAATAACAATCTGATCTCCACTTCTTAATCCAATATCAGAAGTAAGAAGAACAGTTGCAATACCACTTAGTGCATCATGAGTAATATTAGCAACGTTTGTTGCAATACCAACATGGTAGAAGAAACCACCAGTTGAAACGCCAGATGCAGTGCCACTATATGTGATTGTCTTAGAGTTAGGAACAGATGCAACTCTAAACAATCCATTATATGCAGTGCTTCCTACACCAACAACTTGAATTGCATCACCAATTCTATTGTCAATTGCAGATACAGTAGCAGTACAATCTGTGCCAGGAGCATGGAAAGGAACTCCTCTTACAGTTAGTGTATTTCCAACTGCATATCCAGAACCATGATCTACAAGTGTGATAGCAGTAATAACGCTGGCAGCAGATACTGTTACGTTTGCGGTTGCACCTTTGCCGCTGCCACCTTCTAATCTTACATTGAAGTAGTTTTCTACACTACTACTATTAGTACCATAGTTTGTTCCACCAGAAACTATTGAAAGATTAGAAACACCACTTAGTCCATGTTCTACAGCGGTATTGATAGTTAATGTAGAACCAGAAACTGATGCACCAGTGATACCAATACCAATACCAGTTTGCTCAAACAGTGAAAATACTGCTTCTTTTGAAATACTATCAGAAGGATCACTACTTTCTACTTGTCCAACAAGTTCACGCAATGCATAACTTGTTGTTGCATTTGGATCATCTTTTTGAGTATCCTTTCCAACTGCAGGAATAAGATCGTTGATATTTTGCGAGAACTTATTTGATGCAGTTGAGAATGGTGTTACATCTGGTGTTTTTAGATATCCTAAGATTGTTAGATCATAGATACCATCTTGAATGTCTTTCTTATATTTTTGAATTTCACTATTGGTATAGATCTGATAAGATGGACCAAAATCTTTTTTGACAAAATAAGGACTAAAAGTTCTACCAGATCCTACAATAGACTGATCAAATACTGTGTATGGAATACCTGTGGTTACAGTTGAAATTGATCCTGGGTTTGTATTGAGACCAATTGTAAATGTTTTGCTATCTGTGATTGCTAAAACTTCAAATAATCCATTGAACCCAGAATTTGCAGAACCACTGTCATTGTTTACGCTTCTTAGGCGATTGATTTCAACTAAATGCCCAGATTTGAGGTTATGTGGGTATTGTGTCGTAACAATGCCAACGTTGGCATTCCAAGAAGCATTGATAATATTGGTTTTTGTTCTTAGATTTGTTACTGATGTTAGTGTAGTATTATCATTTCTATAATTTGTATCATCAATTACAGAACTACTTTCTTCAATTGAAAATCCGTTTTGTGGCGGTGATGCAATTGTAGCATTATCTGGAATAATATATCTTAAACGATAAATTTTATCATTATCGGTTCTATTATCAGGTACTCTGTAGATAAAAGCATTACCTGTCTTTGGAGTAACTTTTGCTTGATTGGTTACAAGTGCAGCACGTAAACTATTTCCTGCACCAACATTAATATGCCATCCACTATTATCATACTGAATTGGATGTCCAGGATCTCCTGGGTTCTTATCAGCAACCTCAGAAACAATTCTCAGTTGTCCACCAATATTGTTAATACCAGTGAGTTCATCACCAGATAATGCATTATTATAAGTTGTTGCAATTTGAATTTGATCTGCATTTACCCCACCAGTGATTGCATAGTAAACTGTTTTGTGCTCTAATCCATCTGGAAGGGATCCCGTTTCAGAATAAACTCTAATCGCTTCTCCAGGGAGAAATCTATGATTTTGTTGTAGAGTAAATGTATTTCCAGTGATTGAGTTGATACCTGCAGATCTACCAACTAGATATTCTTTTCTTGCAGAAATTCTATTGTCTGGATTAGATCCAGGAACAGGCATTAGAACAGTAGCACCATAAACAATATTGTCAATGTTACAATGAATAGTTTCACCAACCTTATTACCAATGATATAACCACCAGTGCTCTTTAGTGGAACGGTATCTCTTTGATTATATCCATAGAAATATAGTTTGATATCCGTTGATAATCCAGCAGTAACTTCTACATCAAGAGGAAGATAATTGACTTCAACTTGTTTTGCAAAGTTTTTCTGTGCAGGTATAATCTCAGTGATATATCCTTGATCATCCTTCAAGAATGCATCTCTTCTAAAATTATCTGCTTCTAATGCTTTTGAACCAAAGTTTGAGTTTGAGTTGGTGATAGACATATCACCACCCGTTTCAGAAATAAAGTGTGATGCATATCCAATAGCAAAAATGGAAACACACTGAATAAATGCGTTATTCGATGCTTTAATATGGAAGTTAGACCAGTCTGGTCTATGTCTTGCTCTACTATCAGTGTGTAGTGATACTGAAGTTCCTAGTGTTGCTTGATCTTGCCAAATACTAGATGTTGTGTTGTATTTGACAAATGCATTATCATCTTTGTTTAGTGCAATACCAGTGAACTGAGCAACAACCATGGATTTAAATCCAGTTGCTTTATCACCATCTGCGTGCATACCGCACATACCAAAGACTGATCTAATTGAGCAGTTGAAGATGTATGGAGATGCAGAGGTTACAGTGTCAGATTCTACAGTGACAATCGGACTTTTTCCGACTAAACTAGGATTTGCAGTCGAAGTTGGAGTAGATGCTAGAGAATATGTAAAGGTTGTATCGTTGATAACCTGAGATACAACATAGCTACCATCATACTCAGCGTTATCTACACCAAAAACAAGAACTGGAGTTCCTACAGAAAACTTATGACTTGTTCGTGTGACAACAGTAACAACAGGTGTTGCTATAGATGCTGATGGACTAGCACCAGAGTAAATATCTTCAATTTCAATATCACCAATCTGAGAAATTGCACCAACAATTCTAAATTCATCAACAGATGCTTGGAAGTCGTTATTTGCAGGATAATCTGGTAGTGATCTACCAGAGTTTACACCATAAGCTAAAGTTAGCTTACGATAATACATATCAAGATCTGTACCACCTTTGCCTGCGACAGTGTTTACACCATCAGCATACTCAAAACACGTTAGTTTATGGTGAGAATAATTTGGCGAGTATACAGATTTTGTAAAGTCTCTAAATACACGATCTCCAGGATCTGCATCAAAGAAACTAAATCCAAAGAAGAAGCAAGCACCAGTTACTCTAAAGATTGCTGATCTGGGGATATTATTATTATCTGGTTGTGGTACATATTTTGGTCTGATCTTAGTTTTTCTTAGATCTTGTCCAACAATAGAAGTACCACGAGGTAGAATTACACCACCGTGAATTGAGTTGAAGAGATATAATACGTTATCTGGATCTTGAATATCAAAGTTAGTGCCCACAGAAAACTGGTTAATTGATGCTGAAGATCCATTAGCATCAGTTAGGTTAGCACTAGCATCAATAGCAAGTCCTGGTCGGTTATCAATATAATGAACACCAGGAGATACTAAAATTGTAGTCTTGTCAAATCTATCGTTATTTTGTCCTACTTGATATGAGAACCTAGCACTTTCTATAAGAGCACGTTGAATAGTCTTAAAAGGACGTGTTCTTGAGTTACCAGTATTGCTGATATCATCTGTTGCGTCAAGTTCTTCGGGGTTGACGTATATTACATTTCCCTGAACGTTCTTGAGAAAATTTTCCAGTCTGCTTAATGGCATTACCTATAAATACTGAGACACCGTTCTTCATTGTATTTATACTATGGCAAGTGGTCCAAAGACAGAATATTTGATTTCATCATATAAAAAATCAGTTACGCAAGATAGTCAACAAAAACAACAACTTGATCAGGTTATTTCAGGAATTGAAATACGAACTGCAGATGATGAAGATCCTGAATATGTTATTGAAGGCGTAAGTAAGCAGATTAGTCGTTTTGATCCTGCAACGAAAGGATTGGATAAACGAATTTTAGAAATTAATAATCAAATTAAAACTATCCAAAATCAAATTCTTGTTTTAGGACAACAAGCAAATGCTATTGGGTGTGGAACAACATCTGCTGCAGTTGTAGACGTTGTTGAAGATAGAGTTATTCTTCACTCATGGTCATTTACCTCACCCAATCCATTTTCAAAAACTACTCAAGAACTTTCTACAAGTAATGCTGGTGTAGGAACCTATGATGGAGTAACACAAGTTTCGATTGGAACTTATGCTGGGTTTACAACACCGATTGTAGGTGATTGTGTAGGTTATTCTAATTCAATCACAACACTTTCAAATAGTTTGACTACTTATCGTGCAGAAAGAAATTCTGTTATTGTGCAAATCAATGTAATCAAAGAATCAAGAGCATCTTGGGAATTACAGAAATATGGATATGAAACTGCCAAATCACAACTAGATGCTCAGATACAAAAAAAGAGCACTTTGATTAGTGCTCTCCAAGATCCTAATAATCAAAGATATTTTGAAGAATAATTTATCCTAAAGGAAACGCTTCAGTTTTTTCTCCAGTTTTTGTTATAAAATAATTTTTGAACGTATAGTCTGGTGGACCAAAATCATGTACTTCTGCAATAAATGATGTCTTTTGAGTAAACTTTGGTAATGAAGCAAAAAATTTCTCAGCATCTTCTAATCTAGTAAACGATGCTGTCTGAGGTTCAATGTTTTCAGTAAATTTCTTATCATTACTAATATAATTTAATTTACTAAATCGAACTGTAGAAATACGATAATATAATCTTATTGCGGGTAAATCTTCTTTAGAATTGACTGGCGATAAAATTGCTTTTTCATTATATGGATATGGAAGATTTTCACAAACTTTTTTTGCTAGTTCTTCAGTGCTAAATGTGTGCGCGTGAGTTGGATTTAATTTTGAAAGAAATTCAATTTCTTCAAAATTAACTTTAGCATCTGTTTCTGGAGCATCCTCATCACTAGTTAAGTAATATATTGATCCGTTATGAGTTTTTATAGCAATTCTGTACAGCATTTTATGATAACAGTTCTTTTTTATTTAGATAATAGGAACGGTCGGGATCGAACCGACAAGGACTTTACGCCCGACAGATTTTAAGTCTGTTGTGTTTACCAGTTTCACCACGCTCCCATGGTAGGACCGCCGAGGATCGAACTCGGTTCTGCCGCTTATAAGGCGACGGCTTTAACCAATAAGCAACGGTCCCACGTACTCAATGCTTTGGTCTTGGTTTAGAATTTTTTCTTGGATTAAATTTGAATTTTGTGTCTGCTTCTTGACATCGTTTGATGTGTGACCCAAAATCAATTTTACCATTACATAGATGACCACACATAGGGCATCTAATCTGTGACATACTCGATGCGTACTCCTGTTGAATGTGTCTTAGTAAACTCTAGCACACTCAAGAATTGATCTGGTGTTTCGCAACGCACTTCTTCATAGGACCCGTCAGTGCCGTGAAGATAAAACGTCCTGTTACTAATATTTATCTTAACACTTTCGATAAATTCGTCAGTCAGGTGAAGATCCATAGTGTTTGCTCATCAGGTTCCATCCTAGCATGGAACCCTGAGCATGTCAACCCTCGACTTGAAGTTTTTCGATGTCTTTACGTTCCGCTTGAACAAGATAATAAGCATCAATTGCACCACCACTAGAATTACGAACAATAACTCTAATTCCCCATTCGATGTGATCAACGAATAGTTCTTGATAAAAACGATGTGGTGTTAGTTGTACAGTAATTGTCTCAGGATCTACAAGATCTTTCCAATAATCTGGAAGTTCAATGATACCATCAGTTGTCACACGACCACGCACATAAACACCGTGCTCTGGTCCTTCTAAAGATCCATGGTATAATTTCTTTCCAGGCTTTGATGGATGCTCAATCTCAAATGCTTTACTGTTTGCTGAAAATGATCCGTTCACATGCATATTCCCATGATGTGTATAAAGTGGTGCTGCTGAAGTTTTAGCAACACAGGTGTCTTCTTGGGTTGGTTGAGTGTTTGTTTCTCCACCTACTGCTACATTATACCCTGTTCTGTTCGATAAGCCAAGTGCATTATTCATACCAATTTTATTCAGGATGCCAAGTTTATTTGACATACCGAAAAAATTGCTCAACCCAAGGTTGTTCATATAACCAGTGTGTTGAGTTCCTGCAGTAACATCCAATCCTAGAGTAGGAATGCCTGGTGCAAATGGAGGAATTGCAGGTCCAATATTGACTGCTGCACGGGCAAATCCAATATTAGTTGGAGCACCAAAAAATGAAGGACCACATACAGCTAATGTACCTGAAAATGGATTAGCATTATCATCTAATGTCAGAGTAGATTGATCTAATCGTGCTGGAATTTCTGGTCCAACATAAAGTTTTCCTGCTGAAAGTTCGCCTGCAATAGCCATGTTAATCTCCTACGATTAATTCATCTAGTAATGTATTTACAATATCTGCAACTGAGGTTGGAATAAGTTTTGTTTTTCTTTCATGTAAGAAAACAGGATTTCCAGAAACAATATTCCACCCATCAGAAACATTGAGCATAGTATAAAATGCCTTAGTCGTTACGTTTGTACCAAGGATTGTGATATTATTATCAGCATCAAGTCTTATGTTACGCTTTGAGTTTATAACAACATCACCATCTGATGATGTTGTCTGCATAATAATATTTTTAGCCTTCATGGAAATGTCGCCCTTTGCTTCAATATTAACATCTCCATCTGAAGTAATATTGATTGGACCAGATCCTTCTTGAACTAAGGAAGATCCTTTTTCATTAGACTTAGCCCATAAGCACCATCCACCATCTTTATAGATGTGCAATGCTGCTCCAGATCCACCACCAAGTTGAACATGGTGCTTTCTTAAAATTTTATCATCAGTTTCTTCACCAATTTCCAGAAATCCTGCTTCTGGATTATGGATATTGATGGGAGGGCAACTATTCATTTATCTACTCACACAATCTACAACACGAAGAACCTTTTCTGGTGGAATGTTAACTTTAATTTCACTTCTTCTGGTGTACTTCATAACAGGTCTGATGATTGCACCAACACCAGTTGCACTATTTATTGCTAGGTTAGGAAGCGTTGTGCATCCAAGTTCAGATGAAATAATATCTGCACCAACAACTCTTCCTTCATCATCTAGGACTGGTTTGAGAACACCACATTCAGTTTCGATCATATCATCAGGTGAATATCCAATGCCAGTATTAACGATCTGAACACCATCAAGTTCACCAACAACATCTTCACCCTGACTATCTGGTGTGACTTCTGATGTTGGAATGTATCCACCGCCAGGTTCAAGCATCACGATGTTAGTGACTTGTCCATTTTGAACGATTGCTCGTCCAGTAGCACCATATCCATTATCACAATCATCAACGAACTGTATATATGGTGATCCAGCATAACCAAACCCAACATCAGTCATATTGACACCAACAACTTGTCCAAGACTGTTTACAACTGCTCTAGCTGCTGCACCAGAACCACCACCGCCAAAGATAAGAACATTTGGTGGACCACATGTTATAGTGTACGGATCACAACCACCTACAAGACTATCAACAACTTCATCATCTGCAGAATTAGTATCTTTAGGGAACCATCCACCAATTGTGTTTTTAGTATCTTTTTTCAAATTACTGATATACTTAGAAAGATTAATTGTTCTCTTAAAGTCTGCAGTTTCTTGTGGTACTGGACCAAAGTTAACTGCCCAGTTGTATGGTTGTGGTTCACATATATCACCTTCACACTTGAGGAAGTTTAGACCAATCTGAGCATAACTGATTGCCTTATCGACATAAGACATAAAACTTCCGATAGGTCCTAAGATTTGTTCGATAGCACTCATAGCAGGACCAATTGCTTCTTGAACTTGCTCAGTGATTGATGAAATTAATCCAGCAACAAATTGCTCAGCAGCACATAGTGGAATATTGATGATCTTACCAATCATCTGCATCAAGAAATCACCAATAAATTTCTTAAGACCTTTGATAATATTTTCAATCACGCAATAGATCGTATCCATTGCTTTCTTGACGGCAATATCTTTTAAGAAACTTTCTGGGAAGATAAAGTTTAAAAGATCCTTTACGCCATTAAAGATTTTTCTAAACAGATACTTTCTTGCTTGCCTCATCAATTCTGAAAATGCTCCAGAAATCAAATCTGCAGTTTGATTGATTAATGCTGGGATATCAGCAATTTCATTCAAAACAGGATCAAGGTATCCATCCTTGAATGCCTTCAAATCATTAACAACTTCAATAAATGTTGCTAATGAACGTGCGACTTCCCACATGAAGCCTTTGCCGTCTTTACATTTTTTGGCACGTCCTACAACCTTTTTCTTTGCGTCATTATTTGCCTTTCCCTGAACACTTTCCTTTCCATCTGCAGTCTTACCTTGTCCAGGAACTCCATTCCCTGTCGGAGATCCTCCAGTAGCAGGTTTTACTGCGACTGAATATTTTAGTTGTCTATTGAAATCAATTGGTTTGAAACCGCTAGTTCCTTTATCAACTGCAGTTTGCCAGGCAACAAGATTTTTTTCTGCTTCGCCACTAAACAATGCACCCAAGATAATGGGTTGCTGCATATCATCACCATCTAGGAAAAATCCTAAGACAGTTTCACCACCTTGCAATGAAAAACTAGTACCACCAAAATTCTTACCTGCTCCCAGTGATGGTGGTACTAGAAAATGTGCCCATGGCAATTCACTGTCAGGAACTTCATTTGAAGCTGGATGACGACCTAAGATCCTGACTTTTGCTCGATATCCATACTTAGTGCTAAATTCTCGCCAATTTGAATCAGCAGTTACCTGTCCGATGAACCAATGAAATCCATCTTCTCCAATAAAGTTGATCTTAGATAGGCGTTGCTCCAGCATTAGTTTTCGTAAATTCTACACTCAAGTGCATTAGGATGTTGATCACAATAAATTTCAAATGGGGTGGGATCGTGACTATCATCAGGATGATTTGCCTGATAGATTTTCAAGTCTTCTAGTTCGTGTTCTAGAAAACGGCGACGTTGTGAAGAAATACCAGGATCATAAAGATCTGTGGTATCCTTTTCGATGTGGTCTTCGATGGTTCTCATGTTAGTTGTGCGTAGGAATCTCTTACTAAAGTCAATCCAGTAAAATCGCCCCTTGAAGAAAATTTATGTGCTAACGACTTGATCATATAGTATCCCGAACTAGGATCGGAACCAAAATCAGATTCTTGCTTATTTATCTTAGAAAAGTTGCAGAATATTACTTCCCCAACTCTTAAATTAAAGTTCATTGGCACCGTTATTGACAATGTTTGAGAGAACAGTGATGCGTATCTTGCAATTCCTTGTGATTGGAATAGTGGTTGATATTGTGGTGTATCTAAGTCACCTTTTGAAGATAGCGTTCCTGTGTCGATTACTCCCATAATAATTCTTGATGGATAAGTATCAATCTTACTAGGAATGTTCTCAACTTCGTTTGATAACGTTAGTTGGTTGTTTATACTTTGACCAAAGTAGTAATCTTGAAATTCTGGCGATCTTGTAATGATATTATAGAACCAATTAGAAGATCTATACATTCCTAGTCTTAGTTTTTCTAGGATATCATGACTTTCTTTCCAAACTGGAGGCGAAACCAATTTATAATTATTATCTGGACTTAATGCATCAACAGTTTCGTGATAACTGTATTTTAAAATTTTATCTTTATTCTTCTTTGCCTCATTGAAAATATTATCAACGCTTCTGAAATAATATCCATCTAACGTTTCATAGAAAAAATACCCAGCTGTTCCAGAATTCTTCCCATTATTAACTAAAGGAATAGATTTCGGACATAACCAAGTGCAGGTGAATAAAGGTTTTTTATAGTTTCCCATGAAACTATAAGTATTTGAAGTCTCTTCTAGTCTTCTTATTCTTGATGATTTGATCTTAAGATCTTTCTCTAAGATCTTTCTAATCGTTGTATCGAGTTTACCTGTATATTTTCGATACAATCGAGTTGTATGATTGCTGAATGATCCTTGTGTTTCTAAAATTAGAGTATAAACTTCTCGTTTTGCTGTTGCAGTTCCTGTCTTGATATTACTGATAACTAACGGATTATTTTGATCAAATCGTATTTCCCCTGAAGGATGTGTGATTGTAAGATATACAAGAGCACCACTTCTTACAGGAAGTTTTGCTAACTTGCCACTAGTGTCTAGAATATCAATTTCAAAGTGAATTGAACTATCTGTGACATCTTCATAATAACTGATGAGACCAGACTGTAAACGAACATCCTCAAACCTATCTCCTCTTGGAGAAGCAATTAGAAGTTCTGTTACTTTATGTCCTTTTAAGAAATTGGACATTATGCGGTTATCTGTGACATCATCTGAGCATATTTAGCAGCAACCTGGTATGGCGACGCTCCACCGCCACCAATGATTTGTGTTCCACCACCTACAGGAACAGGAACGATTGTGGTATTTGGTTCTGCTAATGCAATAATATTTCCTCCACCCAGACTACTTTGAGGACCACCAGGATTACCTTCTTCAGGTGATAATGTTTCTCGTCTTTTCCTTAGTTCTCTGTCTTGCTTCTTTATTCCTTTTAATTCTTGCCTTTGGAAAAATTGTTCTGGGGTTTCTTTATCTACTTTAGATGCAGGTCTTCTGATAAAAACTTGTCCTTCTGGAGTATCAATAACTTCTTCAACCATCTCTCTTGGTTTTATCTTAGGATCTCTAGGAGCTGTTGGAGTGCGTGTAGGAGCAGGTGTTTCCCCAAAGATCGATTCTATGATCCTTTCAGTTGTTGTTCTTGGTGATGGTGCAGGTGTTGTAGGAAGTTCTTCTTTAGGAGCAACACGAATTTTATTAGGATCTACTCTTGGAGGTTGTGGTGCTGTTGGTGGTTTTGGTATAAGATCTGCAACAGCACCAATTCTTTGAATTAATGGACCACCTTTGCCTCTTGTTAAGAATAAGACACCACCAACAATGGCAACACCAGCAACAAATCCAGCAACACCACCTTGAGTTCTACCTTCTCCAACACCTTTATTATATCCCATTTCAAATGCTTTTAGAAGTTGATCTTTCCTTCTTTGTATAGGCATCATTTCTGGTGGTGGTTCTTTTCCAGCACATGCACAAATACCACCAGGAAAAGATGCTAACTTATCTAAAGCAGCATCAAATGTATCCAATGCACCAGAGAACGGTGTCTTGGTGATTAGTAAACTAGTTTTCTTTTCTTCTTCTTGTACTCTTCTTTCTACTTCTGCTTCTCCCGCATCAACACCAGTTGCTCTGTCAGCAATATTCCCTGCTGTCATTGCACCGATGCCACCACCTACAAGAGATCCTATTCCACCACCAATAAGTGTTCCTACGCCAGGAGCAACCAATGTACCTAATCCTGCACCAATCTTTGCTCCTAAAACAGCACCAGCGATACCACCAGCAACACCAGAACCTGCACCAATACCTGCTTGCAAGTTAGATTGCCCTGCAGATCGTCTCTGCATGAAATCAATACCACCAAGTAGTACATTAACTCCTGCAACACCACGTCCTATTCTAGGTCCACCTAACCTAGGTTTAGGCGCTACACCTACTGGTGCTTTAGCACCTTTCAGACCTCTTGCTAATCCTGCTAATCCAAGTGAACCAAGAACTTTATCTAAAACCCCACCTTTCTTTTCTTGTTCTTCTTGAGATTGTCTGATCGCAGTGTAAGTTTTCCTTCTAGTTTCTAAAAGTTGTGTCTTTGCACGTAAACGTTGGGTTTCAATTTCATTTGATGTTGAAACAGATCTAGCAAATAATTTTGCAAGATCAACACTACCTTTTGTATTGGATGCAGCTGCTGATAATACTCTTTCTAAGTTCATGCTCCATATACCCCTAGAATTAGGTTAGAAGTAAATCTATCAACACTTTCAAAAGTAGTATTGAATGCAACTTCACTTGATGCTGGAGCAGATTTAGGTCCTTGTGGTTTAGCAACTGACTGTTTGCCAGGAATTGTAATTAATGATATGTCTGAACTTCCACTCATACCAGTTGAACTTTGCTCACCATATCTACCATACATTCCACTATCTTGAGCAGATTTTTTTGGTTTTGGTTTTGGGGCGATTTGTGATTGCTCTGCTTCTTTCAATCTACGATCAACAGATCTTATCCATCTTTGAATTTCAACATTATTACTATCACGAGTTACTTGTCCTCTTTCTATAAAATCTGAAAGACTTCCTTCCCCAAGTTGTCCACCTCCGAGCATTCTTAATCTGTCAGTGGCTGACATTCTTCTATACTTGGGCGATAAATCCATCATTTTTCTATGCATGTATATGGTCCTACCCATATAAATTCGTTCTTGTAATTCTGGATTACTCAAATATTCTTCTTGAGTTGGTGCTGGAATTCCCATGATCGCAGAAGATGCCTTGATTTCACCTGGTCCCATTTGATATCTTCCAGCATATCTTCCACCAGCACCACCCATTTGATTATATCTTGCACCTTCAATATCTGCTACACCCTGTTTGAAAGCGTTGTATTGCTGCTGATTTACACCAAGTTCTTCAAGTGCTTGCTGTTCATCTTGAATTGTTACTCCTTCAGCACTCCTTGGTAAATTTTTAGTTTTTTCATTTTTTTTATCTTTTTTCATCTCCTCCATTAAATCTTCAACTGCAACCTTTGGTTGCTCTGCTGCCTTTCCAGTTCCACCCCTTTGAGAAAGAATAGCATCAAAACGAGTTACAGTTGCTTGAAATCTTTCAGTATCTTCTGGACTAATACCTGGAGATCCAGTCTGTCTTCTTACAAGTTCTTGTCTTCTTATATCAGCAGCACCCATTGTTAAAGGCACTGCAGCAGCAAGTCCTAGCATTCCGACACCACGCATACCAGGCATCGCCATACGTGGACCACGAGCGATTGTAGCACCTGCTGCAGCACGTCCTGCACCACCTAGTGCCATTCTTGTTAGAACCAGTCCAGAAGCGATATTAACGATCTCTGGGAGCATTGCAGTAACTGCAAACCCAGCATTGGCAGCAGCATCACCAAATCGACCTTCTAGTAATGCCTTACCAGCAAGAACTGCAGATAATCCAGCAAACTTAGATCTAAAATCAAAAAAAGATCCGCGTAAACTGGTTAGATTTTCTTCTTCTTTCTTGTTTAACTTCTTTTCTTCATCAAAATATCTTTTCTTATCACGAATATCTTGTATAATCTGTGCTTGAATTGATGCTAGATTAGTATTGACTTGTTCGAATTCTAATACTAGTTTACCTAACGTTCTGATTGTCTTTGGAGAAAGAGATCCTTCTCTTTCTTCCGCTTCCATAAGCAACTTATCATAAGCCAATCCCATCCTACGACGTAGAGGAGTAATCGAAGCTGCCTTCTTCTCTACGCTTACGATACCTGGTAGAATTTGATTTTGTGGCTCAACTAATTGCATTTGCTGTTTGTGCTGCCTCTAACTTTTTCTTCTCCAAATAATTCTCAAGATATCTGATATAAGTTTCCTTTTCCCAAGGGATCAAATCGTCAAGTTCAGTTAAACTCCATCTATGATAATGCATCAATGCAAAGTTGTCTTCATAATATGAAGTCATATCTGTATGATATAGCATTATGCGAAAAAATTTGTCAAACCCTCAATCAGAACATCAGTGTCAATATTAGTATTAGGATTGGTTACCTTTGTTGAATATGATAACTTTGGCATCGTTTCAAAGAACTTCTCAATCATTTGGAATTGAGAACTGTCCAGTCCTTCAAGGAATTCAATCCATTCCTTTTCAGTATAATCAGAATGTGACCATGCTTCGTCTTCATTATATAACTGTTCAATACATGAGATCACAGACTTGAATGCTCTATCAATCTTATCTTTATTTGTTCCAGACTTAGTAACAGAGAAATTATTTTCAACGAACTGCTGCATGGAAGGATATTTCATCTTCATGCTCAATCCACCACCAAGATCAATAATATCAGTATGTCCTTCAGGAACAACAAGTTTTACTTCATTGATTTTTACTAATAATGGAACTTGAGTTTCTCCATCGTCAGTGCAGGTAACTAGAAGTTCTACACTTTCACCAACAGACTTACTGCGAATATTCAAGAAAAGATATTCAAGTTCAAAACTAGGAAGATCATCAACTTTGATGCCCTTAGTCAGAACACAGGACTTTAGAACATCTTTTACGGCGTTCAAAATATCCTTTTCATTACCGCTCTCAAGTGCAATCAGAAGAACTTTCTCTTCCTTTACAAGAAATGGACGATATTTGATTGTTTTACCAGTCGAAATAAGATCTAGTTCAAATGTAGGAGTAACAACCTTAGGTAATGGCATAAAATTTCACATCATTGTCTTTATTTAGAATGGATTTCTGGTGTTCTTCCCAGAATCTGATCTTAAAATTGTATCAGTGTCATAACTTCTAGAAGTCCTATCAGTATAATAATAATCATACTTAAATGTGACTGCAGTTTTGATTAGTTCTGCATCTCCATATGCTAATGGAGCAGCAACAATATTAATTGGAAAGGCATCCATTAAATGATATGTAATAGCACTGGACATTCTAGCAGAAGTTCTAGCACTATCAGAAGATTGCAATCTAGATTGTTCTGGAAGAATATCTCCACTAAATGCTGTGATTTGTATATCACACTTATAACTAAGTGGATATTTTAATTTTCTATATGATGCTCTATCTTTTTTTCTTTCATCTGTATTTCTACCATGTCCACCTGTTGATAAAATTGTTGGTGAAATATATTCCATCCAAGCATTGAATACTTCATTAGTATAATAATCTTTTTGAGAATAGTATGTCAATGTAATTTCAGGGTATCTCCTATACACAGCATAACTTGAGGACACACCTTGTCTTAATCCATCAACTTGTGAAGTTTGAATTTGTGATCCTGGAAGAACTGCTTCTGAGCAGAATAATGCTAGATAATTTCCTGGATTTTCTAATGTTATAGTATCATAAAACCCATACTGATTGATAAATCCAATTAAACTATTACCACCCTGCGATACAGCACTATTAAAATCTATCCATACATCATATAAGTTATTAAAAGCAGGTACAATACCAGATCCAGTTTTACTTACACTAGATCTATAAAGTTCAGATGTTGGTAGATAAATTCTATTTTTTGTAGTCTCTAAATTACTTTCCCTACTCATCTAAATAGAAGACGTTTATATACTATGTATGAGTTATAAGGGAAAGTTTCGACCTTCCAATCCTAAGAAATACAAAGGTGATCCCACAGGCATTATTTACAGATCTCTATGGGAATTAAAATTTATGAATTATTGTGATAAGAATGAAAATATCTTGAAATGGGCATCGGAAGAGCTTTGGATCCCTTATAAATCTCCAGTCGATAATCGATATCACAAATATTTTCCTGATTTTTATATCAAATATAAAAACACTTCTGGAAAAATTGTAGAAAGTTTGATTGAAATAAAACCAGCAAAGCAAGTTGCAGGTCCAAAACCACAGAAATCAAAATCTAACAAATATCTTTCTGAAGTTTATGAATATGCTAAAAACATGGCAAAGTGGGAGGCAGCAAAAGAATATTGTGATGATCGAAAGTGGGAGTTTAAAATATTAACGGAGCACGATCTTGGAATTTAAATCTCAATTTCCAAAATCAACGGTCACAAGTATTCCCCAAGTTGGGCATCTGATGTTATTTCGCTATAGAGCAGTAACATCAGAAAAACGTTTTTATGACAAAAATCCACTCTGCTTTATTGTGCTTGATTTGAACGAAGTATTCTATGGAATGAATTTACACTACTATGCAAAAACTCAACGAATGAGTGTAGTGAGTATGCTTCAAGAAGCACAGTCAAGTGGTGTTCAGAATTGGGAAAAATTTTTATTTGGCAGCACTGGGTTCCATAAATACTTGAAATCAGAAGTAGAAAGTAACTTCATAGATATAGCAATGGAAGAATGGCAAGCTGCATCACTATTATCTGCGGAAGAGTTTGTTAGAAGTTTCCGTGGTGCAGAAGTTCCAGTTGATCCTAGAGGTATAGTATAATGGCATCCAAAAAAACGCCAAAGCCTGTAGGTGGAGGAGCATTAGGATATTTCGATACATCTTACAACGGCAAAACATACCGAGTTGCTTATAGCACAGATATTGCAAATAATACTTTTCTAAAACCAGTAAAGGTTCAAAATCTTACAAATGATGTACCAGTAAAAACAAATACTCAAGAATACAAAGATTTATCAAATCCAAATAAAAATACAAATTTTGATGTAAATTTTCAAGCATCTGTTGCAAGACTAAAGCAAGTTGTTCAGAAAACAAAACCAAATTTATTGCCACAAATGGCTCAAGCTGCAGCAACAGCAGGTACAAACAAATATTACGATCCCGTCAAACCAGCAATAGGATCACAAGGAACACCACCACCAACAAACCCAGATCTTACACCAGATATTCCAGAACCTGTTGCCATAACAGGCGAAGGTATACAACTTTCTAAAGAAATTGCAGACGAAATCAATAATAGTGCAGATGAAACAATTCAATCTTTACGTCCACCAGGTAGTAATGAACCTATAGTAATATCATATCCCACTGATGCATCTTATTCTAATACACAAGACCATGTTGTCATAGAACAATTTACATACAGAGCACCACAACAAGCATTATTTGCAACAGGTCAAAACTTAAACACAAGAAATTTTGCTCAAATTGTTACTCAAGGACTAACTAGAAATTCAAATCTTAGAAACTTTGTTGGATTAGTAAAATTACCAATACCAAATCAATTAGCAATTTCAAATGGAGTAAGTTGGGGTGAAGATCGTGCTAATCCAGTAGAAGCTGCTGCATTTTTTGGTGCTTTAGGACTTGCTCAAAAGGCTCTTAGTGGAAGCGTTGCTGATGTATTTACTGGAGCACTTAGTGGATTTTCACAATTTATTGATGAGATAAAAACGGGACAATTTCAAAGCGGAACACCTGCAGGATTGCTTTTATCCTCATTTATCTCACAATATGCACTAGGAAAAATTGGCATTAATGTAGATCCTGGACAATTCATTGCAAGAGGAACTGGAACAACAATTAATCCAAACCTTGAGCTACTTTTTAATGGTCCTAAATTACGTTCGTTCTCATTTACCTTTGAATTTGCACCAATTGGTATCAATGACGCAAAAGCGGCAAGACGAGTAATGAGATTTTTCAAACAAGGAATGGCAGCAAAACGATTTGAAAGCACTACCATTTTAATAGGATCCCCAAATGTTTTTAGAATTTCCTATAGGGGAACTGGTGATCGAAGTATCAAAGGTTTAAATAGATTTAAAATTTGTGCATTAACTTCATGTGAAATCAATTATACACCAGAAGGAGTTTATCAATCATATGATGACCCAGATGCGGTATCAATGCCAGTAAGATCAAACATGACATTATCATTTACAGAACTAACACCAATCTTTGAGCAAGATTATAGGAGACAAGATGATCCTAGTGTTATTGACGTATTTGAACCTACGGGATCTCCACTTGCACCACAAGATACAATTACATACGACGATATAGGTTTCTAAAATGTCATATTTCGACTTATTTCCAGATTTACTATTACCATCTTTCTCGGATAATCGCAATTCTAGTTACGATTATGTTCGTGTAAAAAATCTTTTTAAACGTGCTAAAATACGAGATGATTTTTTCCAAAATGCAGTAGTATTTGACAAATATGCTATTGTTGGAGATAATCGTCCAGATAATATAGCAGATCAATTATATGGAAGTCCACAACTAGACTGGATTATTCTAATTTCTAACAATATTATTAATGTTAGGGAAGAATGGCCAATGTCACAGGCAGATTTGAACAATTATTTGATGAATAAGTATGGATCTGAACTTCTGCAGGAAATTCATCATTATGAGACCAAAGAAGTCCGTGATAGTGAAGAAAATCTGCTTTTACAGGCAGGATTAGTTGTTGATGCAAATTTCCAATTCAAGTATTCTAACTTTGGCACATATAAAGTGCTTTCTGGAGCAAGTATTGTAACTTCAGTCAGTAACTACGATTACGAAGTTTTGAAAAATGATGAAAAACGCACGATTTACGTTTTAAGGAATAATTACCTCCAAACCGTAATTGACGATATGCGTGAAATCATGACTTATACCGATAGTTCTCAGTATATTGATAGACGTACAAAAAAGGGAGCTAACTTGAGGATTTTATCCCCACGCTAACTCCCCAAAAACCTATTTGGCAATTTTTTGGTGGAATTTTTTGTCCACTTTTTTTGGAATTAAAAGTTGATTTTGAAATCACTCCTCAGCAAGTCGCTGGAAGTATGACAGTGCATCATCGTCATCATCATCTGCTGCAGGAGCAGGAGAAGACTTCACAACACGCTCTTCTTCCTTGATCTGTTGACGAGACTTCATCACGACCTCTTCTTCCTCATCAAACGTATCAGGATCAACACGACGACTAGAAGCGTTAGGATTTAGAACACTGTTCATACGCTTCTCCAGTTCTTCATAAGACTTGAACTGATCAGGACGAGTAAACTCTTCAAGAGAATACTGCTTTTTCCAGATTGCTTCCAGTGCATCATCATCGTCCAGAAGAGGATCAGGTTTTGCAAACTCAGAACTGTCGTAGTTACGATAACTAGCAACGTTCTTGATCTTCATCTTGAAGTTTGCACCTTGCCAGAAGTCAAACGGATCAATCGCTTGATCATCTTCATATTCAGGTTGCATGGCAGCAGTGATCTTATCAAAGATCTTCTTACCGAACTTGAGCAGAAAGACTTTGCCTTCGTTCTGAGGATTAGCAGGATCCTTTACAACATAGATGTTGCTGATGTAAGTCAGTTTACGCTTCTGCTTACGTGCTTGTTCTTTATCTGCTTCACTACCACTGTTCCAGAGAATGCGATTGTACTCCGAAACAGGATCTTTACCACCAAGCGTGGTAAGACTGTTCTCAATATACCAACCTCCAGGACCTTGGAAAGCATGTGACCATACTTTTGCCCAAGGCAGTTCTTCACCATGTGGTGCAGGTAGAAAACGGATTACTGCATAACCGTTACCTGCCTTATCGACTTCAGGTTTCCATACACGATCATCAGCACCGCCAGTGGTGCTCTTATTCATTTTTTCGATCTCAGTTGTCAGTTTAGAAGTCAAACTGCCAAGGCGAGACTGTTTCTTTAGATCTGCGAAAGACATAGGATTTTTGTATTCGTTGGATTGGGTGGATTAATCACCTGTCACATCATAACACGCTATTTAGCGTCTGTCAATCACGTTGTCTCCAATCAGTTTGATCTTCATCACGCTTGAACCAATCGTGTAGATCATCTGGATTATTAAAACCACGGCGACCAAATCTTTCATGTCCCAATCCACCAATATCAAGTTGGTTCATGAAATCATCCATCGCATCCATATCAGGATTTTCTGCCTTTCTTCTTGCCTGACGAAGTATAGTTGCAGCAGAACGATTTGCCTTTGCAAGTTTCTCTGCCCAAATCATATTTTCTAAACTTACTGATTCATGCAAAACAATCTTTTTACAGATTGCTTCTAGTCTCAATCTATACTGTGTAGAGAGCATATGTATTACCAGATAGGATTATTTAACACGTATCATCGATTCTAAGGTGTTAACTCTATTGAATTCTTCGTATGCTTTTTCCGACCTCTCGGATAAAATATCAGAAATGTCTTCAAGAATTACTTCGTTGTCGATATATTCATCCAAATACTTGTCTAACGCTTCTTTGAGATAACGTTTACGATGCCATTCGGGAGAGTATGGTTTATAGTCCATAATATAAGATCAGTTGGGGTATAATATTTAGGGTGTGTCAAGACGTTTTTGTAATCCCTCAAGGGTTTTTCTCATGTTGTTGAAGATGATTGACATGTCAACATCTTTAAACCCCATCGCTGCTGATGTGATCTTAATTTTTTCTTTCATCTCCAGTGCTTCTGGATCATCGGATAATGCAAGTCTTGTCCACATGACTTCTTGTTTATCTAAAAGTGTCTTTAGTTTTTCAATGTGTTCGTTCTTTTCTTTGTCACTAAATGAACTAAACTGAATAATAACTTCGTATAATTCTTTTTGAATTTTGAATATGCTTTCCATCTCCTCACGAATAATCTCAGACTGAAAAAACTTACCCATTCGCCTTCTCCGATAATCGCTCCCGCAAATATTCTTTATACTTACGGGTATCAATATTTAGAAACGGTGCATACTTCTTTAATTTTAGACTGATTGCTTCCCAGATTGGGTCAGTCAATTTCTTATCAAGATTATTACCGAACAGGAAAATTTTATCGTAAATTGTAAGGGTTTCGATACTAATGTTCCCGCTCAGGAAATTCTTGAGCACTGGTGGATGTTGTCTTGAAGCATCAAATAACTGCTCCAGGTTGTATTCAGACAACAAATCTTCTGTATGTTGCTTGAACTGATAGAATAAACTCTGCTGCCTTCCTTGCCAGGAAGAATAAACAGTCTCACCTGATCGAATAATCTCACCAATCCATAATGCATCTGGATTGTCACACGCTACAAAGTTAGCAACAAAAAATGCTTTGATCTCATCATCATTATACTTCCTTGACATCTTTTCAAAGAAGTATCTGTCCTTTCTTTTATAAAAAGAATTTAAACTTGCTCTAGATTTGCCAGCATATCTAAAGTAATCATAATTTTTCCTTGTGAAATGCTGTTTGAATGCAAGATACTGTTTATAAGTATCAAACGGGTTCATAATTTTTAGGGTTGAACATTTCAACTGTCTTCTTCTGTCCTTTTAATTGTATTTTAGCAGCATATTCAACTTTTGGTCTGCTTGGACACATGTTACAGATCCAACCAGGTTCTATAACTTCTTTGAATGAACTTCTAAGTGCTTCTTCAGTGTCATTGATGCTAGTTGGTTTATATCCAAGATATTTCTGCCACTCTGGATCTTCTAATTGATCTGTAGCTGCTAAAGATTCTCTTAGATATGCTACCATAGGACACTTCCACAAATGTCCATTATATAATTGAGAATTTGCACAGGTGCAATGGGTGAAACTAGCAGATGGATCTCCATCTTCATATGGATAATATTTTATTGATCCATCTTCATTAAATTTATATTTTACAAGATCAAACCATATTCTTGGAGTATTATCTGGCTGCAAATACGCTTCACTTAATTCAAACATATTATCGATATCAACACCACGTTCAATCAGATATTGAGTAAACTCATATCCATTTTCCCAATCTTTCTTACCCACTTGAGTATATGGTGGACGATGAAAGGTAAGTCTAAAGACAACACCCTTCAACATTTCATCAGCAATCCATTCCTTTTCTTGAAGAAGTCTAGATCCATTGCTGAATAGTTTTACATTACATGGTTGTGATCCACGCTCACCATAACAAAGTTCTCTAACAATCCTAGTTACTTCTTTTGTTCTTGGTTCCAATAATGGTTCGCCACCAATGATACTGACATGGCTCCAAACCCAAATCTTTGGGAGAATATTTTCTATATCCTCTATTAACTGATCAATGTCTACAGAACTTTTTCCCGAAAGCAAACTGCTATTATGATTACATCCTCTACATGAAAGATTGCAACCATTCATAGTATGGATACTAAGAAGTCTTGTAGTGGGTCTTTCTTTTTCAAGATCTGCGATTTGCTCAGCAGTTACTTGTTTAAAATTATCGACCCAAAATCCTTTCAGACTTCTAATGTATTCAACTTTTTCTTTCAGTTCTTTGTCCATCAGATAAAAAATTTCGCTTTAGAAGTTCTCTTCAAATAATTTAGGTTAGTTGCATTCCACTTCAGTTTTTCTTTCAGTGGTTTTGAAATCAGTTTTACAATGGATTCAATTTCAATACTATTTTGCTCACAATAAAAACAAATTGCTTCAATATAATTTATACCAGAATTATCCTTTACAATGTTTTCTATGTCATTAGTAAACTTATCTTGGCAAAGAAATTTGCTCTTGATAATAGATTTAATTTCATTTTTTGTAGTCATTTAGTTTGTCCTCCACAAATTTTTGAATGTACTTAACTAGTTTTTCCATGTACTGTTTCTTATCATACTCTTCATAAACTTCTACCTCACCATTTTCACACGTCATAATGATGACAAGTTTCTTTACTGGTATCTCCGTCATTTCATAAAACATACAAGCATATGCTGCTGCTTGCACAAAATAATTTTCGATCCATTGCTTTGGTTTTGGTTTTTCTGCAGTCTTAAAGTCAATGACTGCTAATTCACCATTATACTCGGCAATACAATCTACTGTTCCTGCAACACCTAGCTCTTTACTGTATAAAGATTTCTCAAGAGCATAGATATTATTTATATTACCCAGGATTTTTTTCGCCTGAGTAAATAACATCTTTGGTAAAGGATCTGTATCTGGAACATCCTTATTCCAAAGGAAGTTTTCTATGCATGTGTGGACTTTAGTTCCACGAGATGTAGAACGTTTAGAAATACGGTTCGCTTCTTCCTCACCAACCCGTTCTCGCCATTTTACAAAGACTTCTTTATTGAAATGGGAGGTGACCGAGGTAATAGATACCATCGGTCTACCTTCCACGGTATAATAACGAACTCCATCAATCGTTTCCCGTTTCAGTGCAGGAAACTCAATATCAACGTGTTGAAACATCAAAGACCCAAATTAATTTTGTTTAGAATGTAACTCTTGACAAGTCCAGATCTTACGATATCTTCAACGCCAAATTCGACGCTTTCAAATTCAGGCATCGCTTGAATAATTTTCATAAAATCTAGAATACCATTTCGTTCATTGGTTTTGATAAGGTCTGACTGCAATGCATCACCACAGAAATGGATCTTACAATTTTCACCAACTCTTGTAATTATACTATCTAATTCGTGAAAATTCAAGTTCTGACACTCATCGACGATGATAATACAATCATCTAGTGTAGTTCCACGGATGAAACTTGTAGACCAGAACTTTACACTTTCTTGTGTCTTGAGATTACCCCACAGCATTTCAAAATCATTGTCTGTAGGTAACTCAAACATATACTTTACCATATTCTTATAAGGAATTTGGTAAAGAGAAGATTTATCTTCATGATCTCCTGGAAGGAAACCAATTTCTCTTGTAGCAACTAATGATCTTACAACTACAACTCTATTATATGGCGTCAAAGGATTGAGGACTTCTTTCAATGCAAGGTACATTGTGATAAAGGTTTTGCCTGTACCTGCTGCACCATAAACAAAAACATTTTTGTCTTCTTTATAAGCGTCAAAAACTTTTGTTTGGTTTTGTGTTAGCGGTTCAATATCGACCATCATATCGACATTGAAAGGTTTTTTTCTTTGCATTTGTTTTGCTGATAATCCAGCTCCGACTTGGGAAGAAGTTTTTCTTTTCCTTGAGGACATATTAGAAGTGCGTTGTTTTCTGAGGCTTTACTTTTGAACCAGGCATCTTGCTAACCTTATGAAGGATTTCATTCCATCCTCCATCAGTTCTACTATAAACGTCACCTACAGCACTCACGGCAGAAGCGACACCAGCAGACCAATCTTTATCCCATTCGGGATTATCTTTTCTCCACTGATCGTAATCAGCAACAGACATAACAAGTTCCTGTGTTTCCCCAGTCTCTAAATGTTTGACAGGATAAATGGGCATAGTTATTTCAATTCGTAAATATTTATTGGGTGGTGATAATTTTTTTATGGTTGTTGATTTGTAATGCTGCGCTAAACTTCAATGGTCTAGCAGTACACATGTTACATATTTGTTCTGGTTTACTAGAGTTATCACAGAATTTTACCAGATCTTCATCACTACAGTCAACTGGTAATCCATCACCAATAAAAGGTTTCCAACAATCATCCTCTAATTGTTCAGTAACATAAAGAAGTTCCTTTAGAAACGCTGCATTAGGACACTTCCAAAGTCTTCCATTATAAAGTTGAGTATTCGGACAAGAACACAACTCAAAACTTTGTTTTATATTGTTATGTCCATAAGGATATACTTTACCATTAGATTGTTTGATCGAATTGAACCAACGATCTTTTCCATCATGGTGTTCTGTAACAAGAACCTTAGAACTTTTTACCTTATTAATGTTCTCAATAACTTCTGGAGTATGAACACTAATACGTAAAGACATGCCAGGATACTTCTCTAAATCTTCCTCAATCCATTGTCGGTTTTCCTCATTGAGAAGAATGCCATTTGTGTACAGATAGACTGTCTCATTGTGCTCTAGACAGGCGTGTAGGATGTCTCTACACCGTGGATTGAGCAATGGTTCTCCACCAATCACTGAGACACGTTCTACGTCTATCCTAGGCAGGATGGTGTGAATATCTTGAATGAGTTTGTCAGTATCTAATTTACTTCCAGGAGCAAAATAATTACTGAAATGATTACATCCCTTGCAACTTAGATTACATCCAATCGTTGCACTAATATCAAGAATTTTTAATTTTGGGATTGTGGTAAGCAAGGTAAGCAGCTCCTATGGAAGTTCCACCATCATGTGCAATTGGTTCGGCATATATTTTTACATCTTCTGGTAACTGTTTACGCAGTTTATAATTTACAACACAGTTCAAGAAACATCCACCAGACAATACAAGGTTCTTACATTTAGTTTTCTTTAGTGCAAATTGAGCAAGTTCTAATGCACGTTCTTCCCAAAGAGTTTGAACTGTGTATGCAGCATCTTCTTTTGGTTTGAGTGCAAGATTACTTAAATCTACTCTATTAGATCCATATGATGACAGTCCCATGACTTTGCCAGCATCATCTCGATCAAATCCACAAAACTTAGACACATATTCAAATAATTTTCCCATACCTTCTTCAGGTGGATCCCAGTATTTTTTATGGATCGTTTTCCACTGAAATCGATTACTATTTTTTGCATGAATAATCGTTTCAATTTCTAGTTTATCCGCAATACTAGATCCATTACTGTCTACAATGATGCACACTGCTTCATCAAATCCAGAACTATAGAATGCTCCTGCAGCATGTGCTAAATGATGAGACTTTCTATAATCAACGTGTTTAGCATTAGGAAATGCACGTTTGAACCGTGCAGTATCTCTAGCACTAATCATAGTTTTTTCTGGTGTAGACCATTGAGCATCTACTGTTGCAATCACATCAACATCAGTCACATAATCTACAAGATCCTTGACAACATAATCAAGTTTTTTTCTTGTAATTCTTTCTGCTTCCAAATAAAAATCTATCTGCCCATCCTTTAGTAGGCAAATAGATCCGTTATTAGAAAGATTTATTCCTAAAATATTCATTTGGATATAAGTTTTTGAACTTCAGGGAAATAAAGATATTTGATATCACTATTATAAAAAGTTTTCAAAGCATCTTCTGGTGTTTCTACAAGCGGTTCTCCTGCAAGATTGAATGATGTGTTGAATAAAATAGGCACTCTTGTTTTTCTATAAAATGCCTCAATCAAATTATAATAATGTTCATTCTGTTCTTTTGTTACAGTTTGAATTCTACAAGTCTTATCAACATGAAGTATTGCTGGGACTTTATCATATGCATACTCTAAAGCGTCCACAGCATACATCATGAATGGACTTTCTTCCATGCCTGCCATATCAAACCAACCATGTACATATTCCTTTAGAACTGTGCCTGCAAAAGGTCGGAATGCTTCACGCTTTTTGATTGTGTTGACATGATCTTTCCCGTTAGGATCTCTCGGATCATACAAAATAGATCTGTTTCCCAGTGCTCTAGGACCAGCTTCAGATCTTCCCTGAAACATTGCAACAATATTCTTCTCAGAAATAAGTCGGGCAACTTCACTATATGAGGTATCTTTCCCTTCAATGTGAGAAAGGTCATAAGTTGGTCCTAGGTATAATGTTTTCATACTTGTTTTTTTATTAGAAACTAACATTGCAGATCCAAATGCATGTCCTCCATCATATGACAGGGGATCAGCATATAAATTTATGTCTAAAGATTTTAGCACATTATAGTTAGAAACACAATTCAAAAAGAACCCACCAGAAACTACTACATTCTTCTTACCCGAAAGTTCAACTGCTTTTTTGATCATATAGATCGCATGTTTCTCAGCAGATTTTTGAAGATTGTATGCTATATTTTCATTCTTTATTTCTTCACCATAATATTTTGTCCATCCAGCATCATCTCTAGGATAAATGTCTTTACTACAAAGACTATGCCCATATTCTTCATTGAAAAGATTGACTGGACCAAATCCATAAGCAGACAGTCCCATTGTTTTACCTGCTTCAATCTCATCAAACCCACAGTATCCAGAAACACATCTAAATGCTTGACCGATACTAACTCTATTGCTGAATAAGTTTGTACCATCCCAGAATGGTTCTCCAAGTTTTTCACATAAAGAACGATTGTAAAAGCAAGAATAATGCTTAAACAATGGAACAAATTCTCCATTCACATAATTGTAAATGCTTTCTGTCTCACAAAATAATGTTCCGTCTTTACGAAGTACAGATCCTTTACCATCCATGACAAGACAGACAGCATCATCAAATCCTGATCCATAAAAAGCAGATGCTGCATGACATTCGTGATGATGATTTGAAAAATCTAAAACCTGTTTTACTCCTCTAGATTGAAGAAGTTGTTTTAGTTTTTTTCTAGCAGCAAGTCTTTCAGAATGTATTTTGAGTGAGTATCTTGTGAAACAATCAGAGTAAACTGCAACATCAATACTGCCATCAACAAATTTTTCACATAATGCGTATGCACCAACATCACGTTTCTTTCTAGTAACTCTTTCTTCTTCAAGATAGAATTCTAGTTTCCCATCATTGACAATTGCAATTGATCCATTCTTTGCAAGATTTATACCAAGAACCTTCATGCCCACTCAAGTGCTTCAGATACCACAGGAAACTGTTCTACAAACAGTTTCTTACATTCGTTTGCAATGTCCATGTGTTCTTTTTGAGTTCCGTTTGCAGAACGAAGATTAATATAATGGATCCAAGAACGCACAGAACCAGACATATAAATGCGCGTAGGAGTTGCAAGAGGAAGTACAAAACGAGCGCATTCTTTTGCCACACCTTGACGTAGGAGTTCGTTGTATAACTCCATCGCATTTATAAAGTGATTGTTGATATACATTTGGAGATCTTTTTTAGTCTCCTCTGAGATATCATCAATAGAATTTTGGCGGTTCTTTGTATCCTGACTGCGAAGATCAGGCACAGGAATGCGATCACTCAAAAGATTTGTATCAGCATAACGTTGTGAAAATTCTTGATATGTGAAACTTCTATGACGTAAGATTTGAGCTGCAATACCACGGTTGGTTTCGATCTCAAGTGTCATAAACGCTTGCTCAAAAACAGACCAATGATTATGCTTAATGCAATAACGCAATATCCCTGCGTAGTTTTCGCTATCTTGGTTACCAGGGTTAGACACTCTAGCAACATATGCCATTGTTTGTTCTGCATCTGGCGTAACACTAATCAACTTCACTGTCATTGTAACCAAATCCTTTTTTCTTTTTCTTGTTAAATTTCTTTGTTGCTAATCCTAAGATGGCATCATCTAAAGATTTCCTCATGTACAAGAGTTCAGCATCAGAATATTTCCAAGGTTGTTCTAGTGCTTTTTTAACCAGGCGAATTGTTTCCTTGTACCGCATTAGATAGTACCTCCTATACTAATTATACCAATAAAAAAGGGGGAAGTCAATTCCCCCAATCAATTATACTAGATTAATATTTCTCGACATATTCGCTTACAACTCTGTTGATCTTCATCGCACTCAATTAAACAATTAAAATAGTCATTAATCAAATCATTTTGCTCGTTACATCGGTCCACGGTATTCTCAAAATATTTCCATCCAGCTAGTTGATTGAAAGAAATTAAATTGTGCATAATGACCTCCGTTGATTAGTACTTATACAACCATTGAATATAGGTTGAAAGTAAGATTGTCCCCAAAACTGCAGTAGCAGTTAGAGATACTACAATTTGCATCATTGTTTTTCCTCCCAGTTCCAGTTATTACATGGACGATAAGAAAGACCACGATACTTATTTGGTGGATGAGATGGTGCATGTGTTTGCGAATACCAGTTACGATATTCTAGTTTCGCAGTGTCAGTATCATACTTCACACCACGATAGGTTGCTTTCATCCCTTGGTCCCCTCTTTTACAAATTTGACCCCACGATAGGTCTCATTGTATTGTTGAGGTTGTTGTTGCATTTGCTGTTGATATGCGATACGCTTTTGAGTATCGTATTCAATGCCACGGTATACTGCTTTTGACATTAGGTTTCTCCTTAGTTGTTCAGGTTAAAGAGCGTTCCTTCAGTCGGCGTTTGCGTTCGCTATTTGCGAATAGCGAATGAACGTTCCGTTCCGCGTCGGCTTACTTCCGTCCTATTCAGTTTAGCATCTTGTCACAACATCCTTTCGGAGTTCTAATAGCAATCGGTCTTCTCTTCTTTGGTCTACTACATCGTCGTTTTTAACGATGTCCATTAGTTCCCACGCTACATCACAACTTATTGTGACTGGAAATACAGTCTTAGGTTGTGGTGAGGCAAAAGAAAGAAGTGGAACCCATGCTAAAAGCAAGATTGCTTTTGTCATAGGATGAACGTTAGAGGAATATTATACCTCTATCCATCTTATATAGTCAAGTATGTGTGTATTTCCTGATACAATTATTTGTCACGCCAAACAATTTCTGGGTATGCTTGTTCAACTACACTTCTAGTAATACGATACTTATTCTGTAACTCTTTATCTTTTACTAGAGAAACAATGTCTGCTTCATCAGCATGAAGTGCTTCAAGAAGTTGAACAAACATTTGTTCACGCTTCATTTGTGAGATCTTGTCGTTGCCACCCTTAACAAAGTTATAAAGCATCCTCCATTCATGAACCAACCTTGTATGTCCTGGGGTTCCTGCTGGTGCTTCATTCTTCTTATAAGGAACTTCACCTGGTGGAAGAGCACTTTCGATACCCTTATCAAAGTTCCAAATCAAAAGTGCTTTGATATGATCACTTCTGTGTTCTTGTAGGATTTCAACCTTTCGTTCTACAGTTTTACCACCATGGGCAGCTTTCAAAACCTCAGAAACTAAGGGGTTATTTGGTAGTTTTGTCATAGTTAATCGTCAAATTCATCTAAGTGTTCTACATTACCTTCAAACCTGAAAGCAATAATTTCGTCTGGAAGTTGATTGCCATTGGCATCAAACATTTCAGGATGTGAATACTGTGGTGTGACATCTTGTAAAAATTGTCTAACCAAATATCCAACAACAAGTCCTAAACCCAATGTCAACAGGCAACATAAAGTTGCTAAACAAATAACAGCTGCTAACATTTTTGTTCTCCTGGGATTACCGTTCTCTTATCTCTAAGCAAATGGTAAATTCCTTATTAGTAAAAGGAAGAAACCACTTTCCAAATCTTATGATTTTTACTTTTGGTTTCTTGCTCCTAAGTAGAAGTTCTACACCTTTATTTATTGCGTGTGTCAAATTAGTTTCTGTTCTTTCAAGTATTTTGCCGTATCAGTGCATCCACCGATATGCTTATCATCTAATATTACCTGAGGAAATGTAGATCCTTCCCCAAATTCTGCATAGAATTGTTCCCTGGTAAAGTCTTTACCATAGACATACTCGGCGTATTCAATTGCTCCGTGATACAATAGGACTTTTACCTTCTCACAATATGGACAATCTGCCTTTGAATAGACTACTGCTTTCATTTTAGTTTATAGTAACTGGCATTGAGGCTCCTTCCTCAATACTATATATTTTTCTATCTACAATTTTATAAGTTCCTGGTGGTAATCCAATCTGTCCAGGAAGTTGTTTATCAGTTGTTGAAGAAACTGTAATGACTTGATCCATAATGAACTTCTGTTTTCGATAAGTCCTTTTATCTTTATCAAATGAAACTAGCATCATAGCATCGATTTCATCACCGCAGTGTGCAATAACTCGACCAGTTCTAGTTTCTGTGACTACCCAATAATCGTACATAAAAAAGGGGTTCTTATCGAACCCCAGTATAACATTTGTTTATGTTCTTGTCAACCAATGGCAGGTGCAGTCAGTGCAACAGGAGTTGCATCCGCAGCAGCAAGATCTAGAGGAAAGTTGTGTGCATTACGTTCATGCATTACTTCCATGCCAAGACCACCACGATTTAGAATATCAGCCCAAGTGTTAATCACATGACCCTGACTATCTTGGATAGACTGGTTGAAGTTGAAACCATTCAGGTTGAATGCCATGGTGCTAACACCAAGAGCAGTGAACCAAATGCCTACAACTGGCCAAGCAGCTAAGAAGAAGTGCAGTGAACGAGAGTTATTAAAGGAAGCATATTGGAAAATAAGGCGTCCAAAATAACCGTGAGCAGCAACGATGTTATAGGTCTCTTCTTCTTGACCGAACTTGTAACCATAGTTCTGACTTTCGTTCTCAGTGGTTTCACGAACAAGCGATGAGGTTACCAACGAACCGTGCATTGCACTGAACAGAGAACCACCAAACACACCAGCAACTCCAAGCATGTGGAAAGGATGCATCAGAATGTTATGCTCTGCCTGGAATACAAGCATGTAGTTGAACGTACCAGAGATACCCAGAGGCATCGCATCAGAGAACGAACCTTGACCGAATGGATAGACCAAGAACACTGCAGAAGCAGCAGCAACAGGTGCTGAATATGCAACACAGATCCAAGGACGCATACCAAGACGGTAAGAAAGTTCCCACTCACGACCCATATAGGCATAGATGCCGATCAAGAAGTGGAAAACAATCAGTTGAAAGGGACCACCGTTATAAAGCCATTCATCTAGACTTGCTGCTTCCCAGATAGGATAGAAGTGAAGTCCGATAGCGTTAGACGATGGAACAACAGCACCAGAAATGATGTTGTTTCCGTACATGAGTGAACCTGCAACTGGTTCACGAATACCGTCGATATCGACGGGAGGAGCAGCGATGAAAGCAACGATAAAGCAGATAGTTGCTGCGAGAAGGGTAGGAATCATTAGCGTTCCGAACCAACCAACATACAAACGATTGTCAGTTGAGGTTACCCATTCACAGAACTCTTGCCAAGTATTGCTTCCACGCTGCTGAGCGATGGATGCAGTCATTTAATACTCCGAGTAATTGTGGGATTAATTATGTTAAGAAATGTTTCCATTTCTTCACATTATTTATCATATATCAAAATTCTCTAACAGTCAATACGTATAAATACTCATCCTTTCATTCCTTTGAGTTTTTCGATCCGTTCTGCATCAATTCTTTTTAAATGAGATGGTTTGTGATCAGACCATATAGCATCGTTGACAGTTAATGTCGTTTCAGACCATAATCTTTTTTGTCTAGCAAGACTATTGATAGTTGGTGATGTACTTGTATAAGTGTTTCTTTCATTTTCATTTGCAAAAATATTATTCCAATCCATCATTGTTATGTGCTCATGCTTAGCATGAATTTTAGGATTTAAGTTAGTATACTGTTGAAGTTCTTTTAAAAATTCGTTTCTTCTTTTCCACTGAGAAGTATCTCCTCTTTTCGGATGTTTTCCTTTCCTATTCTTATTTTTAAGATCAAATTTTAAATCAACTCCAGCTACCTTAGTTGATGGTGGTTTATTGATTACACGAGTTACTTCCATTCCCGAGAATTGTCTAGCTGCATCAAAAGAATGTTGATCTCTATTGGATCCTACTAACGACCATTCCCACCAAAGATCACAAAATTTATTAAAAATTTTATCTGACTTGATTGTTCTCCAAAGCATCGTACAGCATGGACTAATATATTGCTTGAAATTATATCCAGATTCTGCTAATTTTTTTGTCAGTTCTACTCCTTGTTCATATGAAAAAAATGAACATAAAAATCCTTCTAACATTTCATCGTAATAATTAAACTCATAGCAATGCTCTAATGTAGTTACTCCTTTTGTAGGAAATACTTTTCTTGAGTATTCAACAAATTCTTTTGTTTGAATGTAACAAGCGTCTATCCATACAGTATTGTCACCTGGATTGAATAGTTTATGTGGATTAATTTTTGGAAACGCAGATAATCTTCTAGGGCACTCTATATTACAATAGTCTCTAACATCAATATATTCCCACGGTCCTTTTGTAGTATCAATTGTACCATCATGAAACATAACATATCTTACATTTGGATCGTAGTAATTCTCTTCTGGAATGTTATCATAATTATTTGTAATACAACTATAAATGATGAACGGTTTATCATCAAACTTTTTCAGTAATTTTTGATGCCTTTTATATGTTATCTCCTTATATTTTGTTGATGGTATATCACTGAATATTTTATGATTGATCATCTGATTGTAAATATCTCCATATCCAAGCGTTTTCAAATATAACAAACGAGATAAATCAATTTTTGTTTTACAATCTATTTTCGATGAAATTGAAAGTCTTTCAAGAAATGCTTTCCAATTCAATTCGTTTTTCCCATCAGAATAATTACCAGATCCACCTAGTAAATTATTCCACCAACCCTTATAAAAAGTAAATTTAGATATTGTTTTTGCTGGATGTTCTCTATTGTAATCTATATTTGATAACTTTAACGAAACAGAACCAGATAATTGATCTCTAGGATTGCATTTATCATATAGTTTCCACCAAAGAGTTGACCATTTGATTATATCTTCAGTTGGGGTTCTCCATAGAATACATGCAAAAATTGTTTCATGATTTAAAAAATCATATTGAAGTTTTTCTAGATCTTTTGTTTGATTAATTATTTTATCTTCCTTAACCCAAGATCTAATGTAATATTCTAAACACTCTTCAAAATAATTATGTTGCTCAGGATGCTCTAAAATAAAAAGTTTTTTATTTTTTAAAATTTTTTCAGATAAATTAAAAAATTGTTGATTATTGATCAAATGCAGACGAGAAGCATCAACATAAACGCAAGGTTCATCAAAATATTCATGGAACATAATCTTAGGATGCCTTGATAATACAACAGGATCCTCGTGTTTGTATTTGATGTCTCTCAATTCCCAAGGAGATTTTGGTTCAACAGTTCCATCATGAAAACAGATATATTGATGTCCAAGATCTTCGATCTCAGGAAGTTCACAATAGTTATTTGTAATAGAGGTATAAATGATCATTGTATTCCGTAAACTCCCATATAAAATCCATGATCGGTATAGTTAGTATATATTTTAGTACTTAGACCAACAATTTTACTAAGCTCATATAAGAATTCATCTTTTCTTTCATGCTGCTTTTTGTCTCCATATTGAGGATGCATTCCACGTCTACCTTTTTTATTGAAAAACCCTAAAGGAACTCCACTATCGTTTCTATTTTCAAATACTGAAGGGTTACATTCACTAAATTGTAAAGCAGCATCAAATGAAATTTGATCTCTATTAGGACCAATTAGAGAATACTTATACCAGAGTTCATTAAATTTAATTGTTTCATCATTAATAGTTCTCCATACAATTGTTCCTAAAGGACTAGAATATTTTCTAAAATCATATCCGTCTTCTTTCAATTTCTTTGATAATTCTAATGCATCATCGTATGTAAAGAATGCACATAGAAATCCTTCAAGCATTTCGTCATAGTAAGAAAATTTAGATGCATGTCTCAACATTGTAAATGGAAAACACCGTAGACTATTTTCTACAAATTCTCTAGTGTGAACATAGCAACCATCAATCCATACAGTATGAGTTCCTTTTGGAAAGAATAAATGAGGATTTGCTTTTGGATAAAAAGATAATCTTCTTGGGCATTTTATATCACAATATTTTCTAATATCGATATATTCCCACGGACCTTTTGTAGTATCAATTGTTCCGTCGTGAAAACAAACATATCTAACATTTATATCATAATAATTTTCATCTGGAAATACATCATATCCATTGGTAATACAGGTAAATATCACTAACTGCTTTTTTTCAATAGGATTTACCTCAGATACGAATATTCTATATCTGTTAAGTTCTGATTGATCTAATATTTTTTCTGATCTGATTTTAAGTTTGGAAGATACTCCAAATATCCTACAAAGATTTTTCTTAAAACTGTTAAATTCAAAAATTTTTG
>Ga0169931_10001620_pt1 | contig 37015 bp, 24 predicted proteins | sample Kivu_15m_20L_FD_129675 | JGI IMG/M metagenome (GOLD analysis project Ga0169931, IMG submission 129675) | Freshwater microbial communities from Lake Kivu, Western Province, Rwanda to study Microbial Dark Matter (Phase II) - Kivu_15m_20L... | ecosystem: Environmental > Aquatic > Freshwater > Lake...
ATTCACTGAAACTCAGATTCACTGAAACTCAGATTCTCAGAAACTCAGACGCCCTTCGCATTTTATGACAACCTCAAACACCGATCGTTATCACCACAGCCAAACTGGACCGTGGCATTTTATGGTCTTTTCAATCGGGGTGGTACAGGCATTCGTAGCGGTCGCGGTGCGAGAAGAAACTCCCCTAAACATCCTTTTTGGTGTCTGCTCGGGCCTCATGCTCCTGCTTGGGTTCTCCATCCGCAGTTTGACCATTGAAGACGCCGATGATGGCTTGCTGGTCCACTTTGGACCGCTACCTTTGTTCAAGAAGAAAATACTTTACCGCGATATTCAGTCCGCCAAAGTGACCCACACTACTTTGCTTGATGGTTGGGGTATCCACTACTCCGTCCGCGGCGGCTGGGTTTGGAATATTTGGGGATATCCTTGCGTTCTGGTTAAGCTGAAGAAAGGGCAGATCTGGCTCGGCTCGAACGAACCAGAAAAATTGCAAGCTTGGATCGCGAGCAAACTTGCAACAACCGAAGAAGTGCCCTGAAGGGGCATGACCTGATAGACCATTCCCAGATAGAACACAGGTAAGCTCTTACTTTTTGGCGATCCAGCGGAGCAGTTCTTTACCATCCTCTTTGTTCCAGATAATGACTTCTCCATTATGGGAACTTCCGACCAAACGTTGTGTGGGGGGATGAAAATCTCCTGCCAATACCCAATCGGTATGACCGGCTAAACTTCGAATCTCTGCGTTTTTCTCCATGTCATACAACCGCAATTGCTTGTTGGCCCCCGCGACCCAACAGAGCCCAGCCTGCACACCCAAACGCATCGACTCGCCTCCAGTCCCAAATTCTCCCGACTTCTGAGCATTCTCACTTTTCCAACGATGGACTTTATGATCCGCTCCAACGGAATAAACTTCGGCACCACTTGGCGCGAAGGCAACTCCGCGCACCGCCGCTCCGTGGCCCGAATAGGTCTGCAACAATTCCCCTTTTTCCATATCAAAGAACTTGGCCGTCTTATCTCGACTTGCAGAAACCAGACGTTTCCCATCAGCGCTCCAGCCGATCGAATACACCCAGTCGGAATGACTCGAGAAGAGTTGTGGAGCCATCTCTTCGTTGCTGGTGACATCAAAGATACGGATCATCGCATCGGCACCTGCAGTCGCCAAGCGGGTCGCGTCAGGCGAAAAGGCGACATCCAAGATCACATCTCCACTCCGCGGCAGAACACGCACCACCTGCGATGTTTCGACATCCACAAATCGCACTTCACCGATTTTGCCGGGAGTACCCCCTGCGACAACCAACTGCTTTCCGCCAGCGTGCCACTTCAACGCATGAATCCGCTGCGGCATGTTGGGAATGGTGCGTATTAAAGCCCCATCGCTCGAATTCCAAATCAACAACTCATGATAACCACCGGTGATCACTTGGTCTCCAGCGGCATTCCAGACTACGGCTGTGACGGGAATCGGCAACGCATAATGCTCTGGACCAGCAGGATACTGAAGCGGTGGAATGATGGAGGCAATATTTTCCTCTTCACTCGTACCATCATAGCTGGCTCCCTCTTGCACCCAGCGTTTCAGCAACTCGATTTGCTCTTCCGGTAATCGTTCTCCACCTTCGGGCATTCGCTCGGATAAATCATCCGTGATCAATCGACGTATCCATTCGCTCTTGTCAACTTGAGTGGCTAAGATCGGCTCAATGCCTGAATCACCAGGGACTTTCAATTTGGCAAAGGTATCGATGCGATAGCCCCCCTCAGCCTTTTTCGCTCCATGGCAAGCGACACAATTCGTTTGCAAAATTTGCGCGATCTGAGCTTTGAAACTTAGCGGGTTTGCGGCAGGCGCGACCGGCGTGGGAGCACCTTCTGTCGCTGCTGCCGGCACATCTTGCCAAGCGTGCGCGCCAGCCTCTAGCGCGAGCAGTACCACCGAGCAAACATAGAGCCGTTTCAAATTCTTTGCCAAAACAGTCATGTGGGTTTACCGCCAGATCTCTGGACCATTCTCGTGATGCGAATCAGTGTTGAAAAATAAATTCATCCGTGTTTATCAGAGCCCAGCAAATATCTTCCATGGCCAAAGCTGGATCGGGGTTGGCAGCCACATGCTTTACTGCAGCCTGTAATTCAGGATCGGTTGGCGGACGACAGACGGCCGCCAAGTACATTTCTCGAATCACTTGCTCAATGGTCTTACCGGCTGCCAGCGCTTGCCGAAAACGCGTTTGAGGATGTTTCAATTTCCCGTGCAAGAACGAACCATTGAAGAATTCTATCGCCATACCCAAGTTCGTATCCTTCGTACGTTCGCACGCGCAGACAGTTTCCCGTTCGGGCTGTCCAAAGACTTTCAGAAAATCCACTTTGACAATATCTGGTGCGGGGAGTTGGGTCGCCTTGCGATCGGCGGGAAGCCCACCGAGCGGCTCGGCAACGCCTAACGTGGCCACCACAGCATCCATTAATTGCTCAGCCGACAATAGTCTTGGCAATTGATGCGAACCATACTTTTCATCCTCTGCATTACTAGCCAGCGGTTCAAAGCTTGCTTGATAGGTGCGAGAATTGAGGATCGTGCGAAGAATATGTTTTCGATCATAGCCTGACTTCACAAAATCTTCAGCCAGAGCCTCCAACAATTCCGGATTACTCGCTGGGTTCGAATCGCGGAAATCATCGATCGGGTCAACGATACCGCGTGCGAATAGCTGCGACCAAATACGATTGACTTCCATTTTTGCGAAATAGGGATTACTGGGTTGCACCAACCAATCCACAAAACTTCGGCGGCGATCCTGCTCATCCACACTCGTCAAACTGCCGTGCGCGGGTACCCAGGGTTGCATCACTTTACCGGTCCTCGGCTGAGTCACTTCTCCCTGTTGAGATATCCACACCAAGGATTCGTTCGGACGTGGCGTATTGGTTCGGCGGACTCGCTCAAAGAAAGCTCCCATTCCATAGTAATTATCCTGCGTCCAACGTTCGAAAGGATGATTGTGGCACTTGGCACACTGGAGACGTGAACCGAGGAAAACCTGCGAGATCGTTTCCACGCAATCATTCATATCGACGGCCGCTCGATAAAAATTGGCCGCCGGATTCTCCAGCGTACTACCACTGGCAGTAAGAAGCTCACGAGCAAAGCGATCATAGGGAATATTTTTTCGAATCGAATCTTCAACCCATCGATGGTATTTATATAAACCATCGGCGCCGATTTTCTTGTTGGTCATCTTCAATAAATCGCCCCATTTTACCCCCCAGAATCTGGCATATTCGGGACGCTCCAATAAGCGATCAACCAACTGACTACGTTTCGCAGGATCGCTGTTGGCCAAAAATACATCCGTCTCCTCCAGCGTCGGGAGAATACCGATTACATCCAAGTAAACGCGGCGCAAAAACTCACTATCCGAACAAGTGGGAGATGCTGTGAACTGCAAAAGTTTTAGTTTGTTGTAAACGTTCTCATCGATATAGTTATTTACCGGCGGATTGTTCCACGCAAACGAACCTTCATCATCCACGAATGTTAGCGTCAGCGATTCAACGTGCTCCAGGAATCGCACCAAGACTGCCGCTTCACCCCGTTTCTGTCTCTTTACCAATCCATGTGCATCGACCGTGCAGACCGCTGTATCCGATACCGAATATGCGGCTATTTCGGTCACATCCTTCATCACACCATCGGACATGATGGCAACTACCGATAGCTGTTGCGAATGGCTCGGTGAACGCAAGACTCTTTTACCCGCAGGATAAATTTGCAATCGCGCAACACGAGGCGCATCGACCGGATCAAGCTTGGCACCTTCAGCAATCCACTGCTTCAAAACTCGATAAGCGGCATCCTCTTTGCGAATTTGTACACCCCCACCATGAACCACCTTCATCAATGGCTTTTCCAATAGCAGACTCGCTTCCGGCTCCAGCACATTCACCCGTCGCCCCGTTTCTTCCCGCAGAAGCGTCAATTGATCCAACACCGGATCATATGCTCGAAGTGAAAGCCGAAAACCACCTTTACCACTTGGTGAACCATGGCAAGCACCCGAACTACAGTTCTGTTTGCTCAAAGCGACCAGCGCTCCGGTCTCGAAACCTACGGGCCGCACCACGTTCGCCTGAGCGACTCGCACTGGCACCGTTGTTTCGAGCCCCGCCGAAACAATTTTTAGGCTTGTCTCCCCATCGCTGCGAGACACGATACGACTTCCATCCATCGCCGCAATTTTGTCATCTGGGAAAACGTAAGTCGCGGAGTGTGTCACATCGCGAATGTCGCCGTTAGCATAAATGGCACTCACAACAAGCTGCGATTTGTCGTTCGCATGCGATAGCGCGATTTCAGGCGGAAATACTTCGAGCCGTTCGGGCGCTGTTTCAATATCCAAGGCAACCGTCTCTCTCCGTCCCTTTCCCCCGAATTCCGCCACCGCTACCAATTCGATTCGACCTCGGATCATTTGCTTTTCATCCGCGCGATCGATGGCTACCTGAGCCACATCCCCTTCCATCGTCACCTGAGCAGTAACGCCCGCAGCATTGGAAAGAATATGCCACTGCGGAGCCTCCTTGAATTCCGGCTTCAAACGTTCCAGTTGTATCGAGGTCTTGATTTGTTTAACCCCTGGCATAAAGCTCAATGAACTGGTTGCTGGAGTCACCTTGAAGAACGGCTCAGCTTCAGAAACCTTGGCCAGTAACATAAAGCCATCGCGCCACAGGGCAGGGTAGGGGAGTGCGGGTGCTCTCAGTCGCCAGATCGATCGAGATGAGATGGAAGTCGGTTCTTTGTGCGGAGCCTCCACGGGCACAACGTTCCAATTCAATCCAGCCAGCGGCACATCGGCCGGTGAAGTCTCCCCATGAGCGATGACCCACAGCCGATGCTCTTTTGCAGCGGCCGGAGCGATCGGATTGAGCACTCGATAATGCTCCGGCAAATTTTGGGCCTGAAATTGCACCGGGCCCTCATATCCAAAACGATCCAAAGTCACATCAAGCGGAAAAACGCCCAGGTTCCCAGGCAACAAGAGTCGATCGCGGGCATTGGCATCTCCCTTAAGCGCTGCGGTAACATAACCGCTCACATCGATCTGTATCGCATAGACATACTCTGGACCGCCACGTTGCAGCAACTCCTCAACCAAGATCGTATAACTGGCATCCTCGGGGGGAACAAAGTCGAAACGCCACTCGCTCGCCTCGTTCACAGGCGATTCTGCCAACATCCGTCCATCCGGATGAAGTATTTTAATCTTGAGCCGTGCAGGAGATTGCAGCAGCGAGGTCAATGCGGTGCAGCGAATCGCTTCTCCCTTTTTGAGGGCCACCGCGAAGCGATCTTGATCACCAGATGCCAGCATGCGGCCTGTCAGAACTACCGGAACGGTAGAAACAGACGCTGCACTGGTTTCGGTCGCTTCGTTTTCCAACACAACAGACTTAGGCGTTACCAAGATGTTTCCCCACGCCACAGTTCCACTGGATGCATAAACCGGAACATAGCGTAACATTTGGGTCGCAGTGCTAGGCGCCTTCCAATCAGGGAGTACAAGCTCCGCTGACTGGCCACTACACGCAGACAACTTGACCACTTGGTCCGCAGTTACTACCGGTGGATACAATGCTTGTACTGGGAAAAAATCACCCACCCGCAAACGATACTTTCCCCCAGCCGCAAACTTGCTGTCACGGACTTCGACAAGGTACTCGATATCTTTTTTGGCATCGAAAACAATTCGGCATTCCGATGAATTAGGCAGATCATCATTTTGGGCTAATTCATTCCCCTGACTATCGAGAAGTCGAACCAGTGGATCGATCGTCGAAGATAAAAAATGGCTGCGAACCTCGACCGTTAAACGCTGATCGACCGTAGCCCGGAAGCGAAAGAAGTCGCTGTTAGCACCATCGGCAGTTCCATCGATTGCAGAACGTTCGCTGATCGCTTGGGCTCGCGCTGGGTCATGATTATCGCTCGCCTCCAGCGTTGTGGGCAAAGCATCGACCAGCAAACCGATGGGCGGAGCTATTCCGTCGGCCCCTGCAACCGTCAAGCCAAACGGACCAATCGGCAGATCCGCTGGGGCCGTTAGTTTTAAACGAACCTCATTGGTTGCCACGGAAACCATTTCGGTCTGCACCGGAATACTGGCCCACACCCTCAGCGGTTCAGTAAGTTTGTCGCCTACCAAAACCACTTCCGTTATTTGTCCCGGCATGATCGAACTGGGATGCGCATATTGCAAACTTGGCTGCGCTTGCAAATCGCTAGGAAAAACGATGCTAACAAAAGCCATGCTGGACAGAGCCATGCTAGCAAAAACCATCAAGCGTAAGTCAATCCATTTTTGGCGATAAAGAGGCATCATGGTTTCGGCGGGTGCTAGGGTAGGGTAGGGGGGACGAGAACCTTCATTGTCGTACTATTTCCCCCAAAAGTCAAACTTTGATACCCCCCATTACGGGCAAAGACTTCTCCTAGCTTCTGGAGGAGCTGACCTAGACGCAGTCCACGCTCTCGGAGTACCTTGGCAGATGACGTAATGGATTGCGTTAGGTATCCGAATTGGATTGAGACGGATCGATGGCACAAGTTTCTCTATGGCTTCAGAAATATCGCGACCTGCTGTTGCCGGTCGCTTTGATTTCGTGCTTGGGTGTCATTCTTGTTCCGCTGCCTGCGCCGGTGATGGACCTTTTGTTGGCTGCCAACATTACAGTTTCCGTCATCATCTTGCTGACGACGCTCTACATTCGAACGCCATTAGAATTCAATATTTTTCCTGCCCTCTTGGTCACCACCACTTTGGCTCGTTTGGTGTTGAACATCGCCACGACTCGTTTGATTCTGACCGAGGTGAATGCGGATGATACCGATGCTGCAGGGGGCGTTATTTTAGCCTTCGGTAACTTTGTGGCGGGCGATCGACTGGAAGTGGGTTTGATCTTGTTCATTATCATTTTCGTGATTCAGTTTTTGGTAATCACGAAAGGTGCAACGCGTATTTCGGAAGTAGCGGCGCGTTTTGCGTTGGATGGTATGCCGGGCCGCCAAATGGCGATCGATGCCGACTTGAGCAACGGTTTGATCGATGAAAAAGAAGCCCAGCGTCGACGCGAAGCGATCCAGCGGCAGGCAGATTTCTATGGTGCGATGGACGGTGCCAGTAAATATGTGCGCGGCGATGCTATTGCTGGTATTGTCGTGACCGCCATCAACATCGTAGGGGGTTTTTACATGGGCTATGTCCATGCGAACATGGACCTCGCAGAATGCGCGGAAGTCTTTACCAAATTGACTATCGGTGATGGTTTGGTGAGTCAAGTTCCCGCGTTTTTGATTTCACTGGCTGCAGCGTTGTTGGTTACTCGCAGCACTCAAGAGATCAATCTATCGGGAGAGTTTATTTCGCAATTATTCTCTCGTCCGCAAGCATTGATTGTCGCGGGTGTCTTTTTGATACTGATGATCTTTACCGCTTTGCCCACGATTCCACTTCTCTCGCTCGGTCTGAGTTGTATTGGTATCGCCTACATGCTGAACAAGCAACAAGTACTCAAGGATCGCGTAGCTGCGGAGCAGCAGCGTCAAGCGGAAATTGCGAAGATGGCTCCACCGGAAAAGAAAGTGGAGGATTATCTTGAAGTCGATCCGATGCGAGTGGAGTTAGGCGCCGGACTGATTCCGTTGGCCGATCCCAAACGCGGCGGCGATTTGATGCAACGCATCAGCACGGTTCGCTCGATGCTGGCAGCTGAAATCGGCATCTTGCTTCCCAAGGTGCGTATCAAAGATCGAATGAGCTTGGGTGAATTTCAGTATGAGGTTCAAATTGCTGGTGCTCCGGTCGCCAATGGATTTTTGCGACCGGATCGACTTCTGGCAATCGACACAGGTATCACCACAGGCAACATTCCAGGTGAAGAAACGCGTGAACCGGCCTTCAATCGACGCGCGTGGTGGATTGAGCCCGGCTTGCGACAACAAGCGGAAATCTACAATCTCCAAATCGCCGAACCGGGTGCTGTGCTGGCAACTCATGTTCAAGAGATCGCCCGGCGGCATGCGGATGAGTTGTTAACGCGCGATCAAACGAAACAATTGATCGACCAATTAAAACAATCGACCCCCACTGTCGTTGAAGAATTGATTCCTGGCCTGATGAAACTTGCCGATGTTCAACATGTGCTGCAGATTCTGTTGCGTGAAGACATCCCCATTCGGCAACTCGGCACCATTTTGGAAACGCTGGGAGATTATGCACAGCGGACCAAGGACCCGATGCTGCTCAATGAGTACGTGCGTCATCGACTTGCCCGCGCGATTTCACAACGCTTTCGCGATGGCCAAAATCGCTTGCATGTCGTCACCTTAGATCCTGCAGTCGAGGATCGTATCGCCGCTGGCATCGAACACACCGATCGGGGTTTGCTTATCCGCATGTCTCCACCGGTGATTGAAGCAACTTGCCAGCAAATTGCCCAACAAGTTCGAAAACTCGAACAGCTCAGCAGGCCGAAAGTTTTGTTGGTCAGCCCAAGGATCCGCCCCGCGATCCGGCAGATTACTCAGAATTTATTGCCCGATCTCCGCGTGTTAAGCTACAACGAAGTGACTCGCGATACACAGTTGGAAGCTGTGGGCGTTGTCAGCGATACGCAGATTCAAGGGCAGCGAGCCGCTTAGCAACCAACATCACACGTGACAAATACGCTTCGCCCAATACGACGCGACCTTTGCAATCGCGTCCGCTGAATCGCGCGATTCAGCCGCAATATTACCGAACATTACCAAACGATATCGGTTACCACACAATATCGGCCGCCGAGAAAATCGGACCTTCGATACAAGTGCGTTTATAATCCCAGCCTCCATCGGCCTGCTTGACCTTGGCAACACAAGTAAAGCAAATGCCGATACCACAAGCCATCGGGGTTTCGAGCGATACTTCACAAGCTACGTGCTGCTGATGCGTGATTTCGGAAACCGCTTCCATCATCGGCTCCGGCCCACAACAAACCACTCGGATCGAAGCACCGCGCACTTCGTTCAGTTTCGCTTTGAGCAAATCGGTCACGCGCTGCGGCGGACCAATCGACCCATCATCGGTAGCAAGTTCCAAGTTTAAACCGGTTTGGCGAAACTCCTCGAGACCTGCGAAATAAGCCGCCGAACGCGCGCCGTATAACAAATGAACCCGCTGCGCGTAGCCATGCGCTCGAGTCCCATTTCCGTAAACTTCCAAACCCAAAGCTTCCCGAGCCAAAGTAAGAAATGGCGTTTGGCCGATGCCACCTGCAACCATCACCAAATGCTCGACAGCTTTGTCGCTGAACGCATTACCGAGCGGCCCCCACAATTCTAATCTCTGCCCGGTGACCATCTCCGCTAATTGCGTCGTCATACGACCTTTGACTTGATAAACCAGTTCAATCCATGATCGTTGTGTGCCCACTTTTGAATCGGCCGAATAGATAGCCAATGCGCGGCCAATAAGAGGGTCCGTCCGATCCGCAATCCGCAACATGACAAATTGGCCTGGAACAAACGTCGAGGCGATCTCGGCTGTTTCCAGTCGTAATTTCCAAATGCCTTTCGCGACAGGCGCATTTTCAAGCAACGTTGCTGTGACAACCGGAAGCTGAGTCGCGCAAGTTGAAACCGTCATGGTGATTGAGTTCCTTACTGAATAAGCTTGCGATGTTGGCTGAAGTGTCGAGCGCGCTTGGTGCGTAAAGGCCCGGTGAGTTTTTGAATCTCGAGCGATTCTTTACGGCAATAGACTTATCCGCGACCTCTGCCACCACCAGGTCTGCTGCCACCACCAGGTCTGCTGCCACCACCAGGTCTGCCTCCACCGGGTCTGCCGCCACCAGGTCTGCTGCCACCACCGGGTCTGCTGCCACCAGGTCTGCTGCCACTGGGTCTGCCGCCACTGGCCCCGCGACCGCCAGGTCCACTACCACCGCGACCTTCGGGTCGACCGCCGCCGGATCGACCATCGCCGGATCTTTGATCGCTGGATCGACCTCTTCCTTCAGAACGGGGGCCTCTGGAACGATCATAACTGGATCGATCACCGCGGCCTTCGAATCCGCGTTCGCCGGTGGGCCGATCACTGGGTCGGCCACCTCTGCCACCGCCGCTGCGACCGCCGAAATCGCGGCCGCGGTCCCGTCCTTCATCGCTGCGATTCCCGCCGCTGCGGCCGCGCGATCCCCGCTCGCCAAAACCCCGCTCGCCAAAACCCCGCTCACTCGAAACCCGACCTCTCGAACCACGATCGCCTGAATCTCGATCGCCTGAATCTCGATCGCCTGAATCTCGATCGCGAAAACCACGATCACCAAAACCGCGATCACTGAAACCGCGATCACTGAAACCGCGATCCCGATCCCGTGGGGGTCGATCACCGAATCCGCGTTCGCGCGAACTTCCTTCCTCGCGAGCTCTCCCTTGAAATCCGCCGTCGCGCCGCGTGGGACGCTCGCGTCGGTCGGAGAACTCTCTTCGATCGGGTCGGTCCGAGCGATCTCGGCCGCCACGCTCTGCAGGTCGATTCTCTCGGTCGCCTCTGGGTCCTGAACCTCTGGGGCCTGAACCTCTGGGGCCACCGCTGCCAAATCGATCCCTGCTGAACCGATCGCTGCTAGATCGATCGCTGCTAGATCGATCGCTGCGGGGCCCAGCATCCGCTGAACGATCTCCCCGATTCCCACGCGGAGCTCTGCCGCCTGGAGTTTTTTTCCGCGGCCCATCGCTGTATTTTTTGTCGCCGCGCGGTTTGCCGCGCGTGGGTGCCAGCGAGGGGGGCAAAAAGATTTCGTCGCCATCGTCGTCGAGTATCACGTCGGGCAATTCATCTTCATCGCCGTCATTCTCTTCAACGCCATCATCATCGAAATCCGCTTCATCCTCACCGAAGTCATCGTCTTCGAATCCTTCGATTTCGACCGCATCTTCCTCGTCCTGATCGGGAGGCGGCACAAATTCTTCAATATCCTCTGCATCGCCTCGGTAATCGACGACGACACCCAGGTCATCGTTTTCGAGCATGCGTTCGGCTTCAAGTTCTTCTGCCAAATCGTCCTCGGTCAGTTCATCATCGATCGGTCCAGGTGCGGCGATCTTCGCGCCCCCTGACTGACGTTTGCGGTTTTCTTTTTTCTTGTGCTTTGCCAGTTCCGCTTCTTCGTACAATTTCCGCACCTCTTCGGCCGACAAGGGTCGGTAAGCGCCGGCGGGTAGATCGCCCAATCGCAACGTACCAATCGCCACCCTTTTCAGTTCAACCACTTTATGACCGAGCTTGGCTAGGACGCGACGTATTTCGCGATTCTTCCCTTCGCTCAGTTCGATCTCTAGGTCGGTTGCATGTCGACGCTGCTTGCGGATCTTGACCTTGTCAACTTTGGCCAAACCTTCCGCCAAATGAATGCCGCGTTCCAGCCTCGCCAGATGCGCAATATCGATCGAACCTTGCACGGTAACATAGTAGGTTTTGGTGATTTGATATTTTGGGTGTGCTAGTTTTTGAGCCAACTCTCCATCGTTGGTCAGCAACATCAAGCCTTCGCTGCTGCGGTCGAGTCGACCGACAGAAAACAGCCGCTCCTTGTCGGGTACCAAATCGACCACGCGCGGTCTACCGTCGGGATCCGAGTTCGTCGAGACGACTCCAGGGGGTTTGTTCAGCGCATAATAGACTGGCTTGTTCTTCTTGAGCGCCTCGCCGTCCACTTTGATTTGATCGACACTCGGATCGACTTTCCGACCCAGTTGGTCGACAACTTCGCCGTTGACCTCAACGCGTCCTTCACTGATGAACTCATCACAGGCGCGGCGACTTCCCAGTCCGGCGGCTGCGAGCACTTTATTGAGACGTTGTGGACCGGCGCCAAGGGGCCCCCAGCCCGTTGGCTTCTGTTTACCTGACATGACGCAGCGACCTCTGTTTTTTCAATGCTTGGGATCACTCGCCCTCGACGAATTTGCGATATGCGACAGTTTCCCCACAAAACGATGATATCTTGATAGGGGGCAAAGCGGCTAGGGTCTACAGAGTCCGCTTCGATGGCATCAACCCAAAAAGAAGTAGGCAATACCCCAAAATACGTAGGTTCTGACGAGAAGTGCCCGCAAAAAACTACGGCTGCTGCAAATTGCCGTAAAAATTGGAAAGCCCCGAAGAGTAATATCTTTGGTTTCGAGTCGCCTCCGGCATGGGCTGAGCGAATTCGCGCGGGCGACCACCAACGACCTCTGGTCCAATATCGTTCAGCGGGTATGGGTCATGATAAACAGCTCGAGCACTCTGCCGATCGACCGTTCCTTGACCAAAACCTGGGATACCCCATCCCGGACGACTCGCACACCCGGTCACCGACGCCGACGCGATGAGCAGGAACAAGGAAAACCGCTTTGTGGACATAATTCCCATCCTTGCGAATTTTTGCCGTCGAAAGAAATGCAACCGTCTTCCCTGGTCTGAATCCAGAATTCTTTCAGCCGAAGTTTCCAGCCCAAAGTGCTCAGGGCCAAAGTGCTCAGGGCCAAAGTGCTCAGGGCCAAAGTGCTCAGGGCCAAAGTGCTCAGGGCCGAAAAGAGCAGGGATCGTAGCTGGAAAAACCATTGGAAAACAGGGCAATCGAGAAACAGCGGCGAAGCGCGCTGCAGTTATTTCGCTTTCCTTGCGGATCAGCGCAAATCCCGCTCATTTCGACGATCTGCCTAGTAGCTTCATCGAAACACCGATGTTGGCCGCTTGATCTGATACCAGATTCCGCGGCGCGAAAGCTATGGGGAGCCCCCCCAAGCGAACCTTTTGTTAACACTGTTGCAGGAGGATTTACCTGTAAAATACTTACTCCCCTCATGGGTAGCGCTAAACACCCCAAAAAGACCCAATTATCTTATTAAGAAATATTAATAAAAAGCGAGAAAAAGCGTTTTTCTGTTGAAATCCGAGCCCTGCATCCTTAAAACGCCGTCACATTTCTATCTTTTAACCAATCTATTGGAGCATCTTATGAAAAGGCGGAAGATGCCAGGCTTTACCCTGGTGGAGCTTTTGGTCGTAATTGCGATCATAGGAATTTTGGTGGGTTTATTGCTCCCTGCGGTTCAGGCGGCGCGTGAAGCGGCCAGGCGAATGCAATGTTCGAACCACTTGAAACAATGGGGGTTGGCAAATCATAACTTCCACGATGCGTACAAGCGACTTCCATATGGAATGCTCCGCCCGGACGGAACGGGATGGGGTCATCCGGAGTGGGACAACACGGTCAATCGAAATCGGCGTTTTGCCTTGATTTTTCAGCTATTACCCTATGTCGAGCAAACAGCTTTTTTCAACAACTGGGACCAGTTGAATTTTGGCAACAATCAGCGTTCGAATCCTTTGTATGGCGGCAACGCCACCAATCCGATGCTTCCTCCAACGGATGGAACTTCGGCGGTAGGTCAATTGCTAAGTCCAATCCTGCGTTGCCCCTCGAATCCTGGACCGCTTTACAATGAGAGCCATTCGGCGACGGGGAATGGGGCGTACGCTCGAGGGGATTATTTTGCGAGCGCCGGCCGACGCGGCTATCCTGGCTTCAACGCAAGCCGTCCAAGTCTTTGGAACCCATTCGGCCCTGGTTCGGATCATCCACGCCCTGCAGGTTCTGCATCATCCGCACGTATGGCGCGAGCCGATGGCGTTTTCAGTCGAAACGCTGCTTTCCGCTTGGCCGATATTCTCGACGGTACCAGCAACACGATCATGATGGGCGAGCGTTCTTACTATGATCCAGTTTTTGACCGCTGTGGGCCAGAGACTGGGACAACCACCACGAAAATGGCCAACTGGGGCTGGGTTTGGTTTGGTGCCGAAGGCAACGCGTTTCTTGGGACCGGTGTTCCCATCAACTTCAGGATTCAGAACTGTGCACAGTTTACGAATCCTCTCCGCTATGACGATCGCATTAATGCCTTCGGTAGTATGCATCCCGGAGGTGCGACCTTTGCTTTAGCGGATGGTTCTGTACGCTTCATTGCAGACACTATTGACCCGCTTACCTTTAATGCCATGGGTTCACGAGCTGGTGGCGAGGCCTTCAGTACTCCGGACTAATTTTGGGCTAGCTCGTTTCTGTCAGCAGGGCAGCTTTAGTCGGCCCTGTCCATGTTTGACTTGCAAAATTAGCAGGAGATGCCACAGCCTTTCCTGCTAGTTTTTCCCAGCGAACTTTGGTCAATTACATTCAAGGAACTAGGTGTTTTTCATGCAATATGCATTGTTTCGCAGCACGGGCGTTCGAGCTTTTGCGTTGCTCGCTATTACTTCTCTCCTCTCGACAGGGGTTGGCTGCAGTTCTGGACGAGAGGTGGCCGAGGTCACTGGTGTGGTTACGGTGGATGGCAAACCGATGGATTTGATTCACATAGAGTTTTGGTCCACAGGTGGCCCGCGCTCTGTGGGCAAGACAGATGCCAACGGAAAATTTGAGCTCATCATCGACGATCAAACAGAACAAAAGGGGGCGGTGCCAGGAGAGCATAAGGTTTGTCTCCGCGATACTTGGCCATCGAAAGATGATTACATCAATGAAGGGGGAGAATGGGTCGATAAGTCCGATGGAAAAAAAAGTCGTATCGATACCAAGTACTACGATGCGATGAACAGTCCTCTTTCGGTAAAGGTCGAAGCAGGTAAACCGAATTTTTTTGAACTGAAAATCGATGGTGCGAAAAAATAGTCTTCCCGCATGGATGCATTGCAGCGTAGGCTCGAAAGGTTCTCATGGATTCAGTAAACTTCGCTTATTGTGAAATCCGAACTCTTTAAGCTCGATCGAGAACTGCTCGTCGAAACGGCTTGGAAACTCTATGAACGGTGCACCCGATTCTGCTTTGCCTGGTTGCCAAATCGAAACGGCGAAAGATAACGTTTTGTCGAACCAGCGATTGGATACCAAATCGAAGCGGCTCCAGTCGCTGGATCAGTTTCGAGGCTACACGGTATTCGGAATGCTGATCGTTAACTACTTTGGTGGTTATCAAGCTTGTCCCCAGGTTCTCAAGCACACCAATGATTATTGCAGTTACGCCGATACGATCATGCCTCAGTTTCTCTTCGCCGTCGGATTTTCTTTGCGTTTGACGGTTGGCCGGCAATTGCAGAGCGGCCAGACCTGGGAGTCTTATCTCCGGGTGGTGAGGCGACTTTTGGGCTTAGTGTTGGTAGCGCTTGTGGTTTATGCGGTCAGCCCTCGAGCGAATTCATGGGACGAATTGACCAAGTTGGGTATTTGGGGAGCGATCCAGGAACCTCTGAAAAGACAATGGTTTCAAACCTTGATGCACATCGCGGTAACGTCGCTGTGGCTTGTGCCAGTAATCCATCGATCTTCGACAATCCGCAGCGGGTGGCTGATCGGTTCAGCTTCTTTGCACGTGATCCTCTCCTACCTTTTTAACTTTACTTGGTGCAACACCAGTCCCAATGCGATCGACGGTGGACCACTGGGATTCCTCACCTGGACGATCCCTGCGATGCTCGGAACATTTGCCTGTGACTGGTTCGTCGCGGGAAGCAGTTCGGCGGAAGCCTCCACGGAGCGTCGAGCCAGTCCGGTAGCATGGTCGCTTGGGATCGCCATTGCGCTGATGGCTTTGGGATATCTGTTCTCTTGTGGAACGCGATTTTACGATGTTCAGCCCACCGAGAAGAGTGAATCCGTTTCCAAGCTTGCGCTTGATCCTGTGCTTCCCGCATCGTCGCGAATCGAACAGGTCACCAGTGTCAAAAGTAACTGGACGGATTGGTGTGCAGAGGCTCCTTTTGTGAAACCGCCCGAAAGTTCCGAGCGACAATGGAATTACTGGATGATGAGCCAACGCGCGGGAACGCTTTCTTACTTGACTTTCGCTGCCGGCTTTTCACTCGCTGCATTCGTGTTATTTTATCTCCTGTGCGATGTAGCCAAGTTGCAACTGCCCCTTTTCACGACATTTGGCACCAATGCCTTGGCGGCTTATGTCTTGCATGACTTGGTCTCCAATGCTGTTCAGCCGTTTTTTCCAAAAGACTCGCCCTACTGGTATGCCTACATGGGTCTGTTGCTTTTCTGCTGGATCAATTGGCTGTTTTTGCGCAGCTTGCAGAGACAAAAGATTTTCTTGCGCGTTTGATTTCGGTCGATTTTCTACGGCTCAGGTTGGGAAGCAAAATGGGCCGCCGCTTGAGCCTACAATTCACGATTTGGGATTAGGCTTGGGCCATCAAGACAACAGAGTTTGGATCGGACGATTGCCAAGCAAACCAGGGGCAAGCGGCTGGGATTAAAACACTATCACCTCGGCCGAGAGTTAGCGTTCCCTCACTCCATGATAGCTGACCAGATCCATGTGGAATTGTTAGAATGGCGAATCGACCATTGCTTTGCCAATGCTGCATTCCCGGTCCCATGAAGCGTTCGAGGGTAAACTTTTCGCAATCGACCAATAGATCCCAGCGAGGTGAATCGCCATTAGCTGGCCGTCGCATCTGCACGCTTTGCGGTTTCACCGGTCCCCGTTCAAAGTCAATAACGCTCAAAGCTTCCTCGATGTGAAGCGGTCGACTTTTGCCTTGAGCATCAACGCGATTCCAGTCGAACAAGCGAAAGGTCGTGTCGCTGGATTGTTGGATCTCCGCCACGATCAGGCCGCTACCTAAAGCATGCACGGTTCCGGCGGGAATAAAGATACAGTCGCCGGCGCGTGCCTGGACGGGATGCAGACACTCTTCGGTCTTACCGGCGGCGATCGCTGCCGCCAAACTCTCGCGGGTCACCCCAGTGCGTAGACCCGCGTAGATGATTGCGGTTGGCTCAGCCTGCACGACGTACCAAGCTTCGGTTTTTCCCAGATCGGGCTGCGTCATTTTTTGGGCATAAACGTCATCGGGATGAACCTGAACAGAGAGCACTCGGTTACAATCCAGGTACTTCAAAAGCAATGGGAAAGCCGGGGTAGCCTGCGGCATTGAGTTCGCTCGAGCCGACGCCCAACCTCGCTCGCCTAGAACCCCAAGCGGATCGGTCTTCAGAAGACTTCCCAGCGTTTTTCCGGAGAGAAACCCATTAGTAATGATACTTTGATCAGGTCCATGATCGACTATTTCCCAACTTTCCGCCCAAACACCCTCGTCGGGAATGGGTTTCCCCAGATAATCTTTAAGTCCTCTCCCACCCCAGAGGTAGGAACGAAAAAGTGGCTGGAATTGTAAGGGATACAGCGGCTGCGACGTTGTCGACATGACACACAACTCAGATGGGGGACAAAATAACTACTGTCAGGAAACGTACCCTCGATCATAATATGCTGTAAAGTTGGAGGGATGAGGTCGAGCCCGTTTCTTCCCTTAGAAGTATTGAACCACGCCGAAAAGAACCGATTATGACAGCCCCACGCATCTCGCCTCGAGTATCAGACGATCTGTTTGAAAGCAGTTCGATGACTTTCGGCGAGCATTTAGAACAGCTTCGCAAAGCGCTCGCGAAATCAACCCTTTGGGTTGGACTCGGATTGATTGGTGGACTTTTCTTGGCGGATGATATCGTCCAGTACATTCAAACTCCGTTAAAAGCGGCCCTGGAGCAGTTTGCACTCAAGCAGGATTTGGAACGACTGAAGAATGCCAGCGGCGTTGTCGTTTCCAAAACGTTGGCTGAAAAGTTGCGTGAGAAAGGAATTGTCAGCGAAGATGTGTTGATCGATCCCCGCGATTTCCGTATCGAAGCGCTCACCGCACCAGCAAGCTCCCCAGCATTGCCGCCGGCAGTCCCCGGGGCGGCTGCCAAGCCGCATGTCGAGCCTGAGCCGCATGTCGAGCCTGTGGCACCAGCACCTGCTGCTCCAAATTCAGCCGCTCCAAATTCAGCCGCGCCGCCGGCGGCCTCCGAAGCCGAGGGAACCGCTGCGCCCGGTGCTGTGACTCCTAGTACAACCGCCCCGGTTCCCGTTGCGCCGATGAGCTTTGACTCAACCCCTAACTCAGCCGCTGCGGTTGCTAGGACGCAAGGGGAATCGCAAGCGGCGAATCATAAGACCGCTGTTTCGCGAGGAGCGGATCCCAAAGCGCTCTACAAGGGTGTTGCCGATGAACAAATTGTGGAGCGATTGGTGCCGGTTCGGATTTGGAGAAAAGTTTCGACGCGTGTCGAGACGCTGAATATTCAAGAAGGTTTTATGATCTGGCTCAAAGCGGCTTTGATTGCGGGAATCGTCTTCGGAAGCCCGGGGATTTTCTGGCACATTTGGGAGTTTGTCGCAGCCGGGCTATACCCGCACGAACGGAAGTATGTTTATTTCTTTTTGCCGATGAGTTTAGGACTATTTTTAGCCGGCGTGAGTTTGGCGTTCTTCGTTATATTTCGTTTTGTGATCGAGTTCTTATTGGAAGCTAATGCGAGTTTGGGAACTGATTTATCGCCTCGATTGAACGAGTACGTCTCTTTTGCATTGATCTTACCGCTCGGATTCGGTGTTGCGTTTCAATTGCCTCTGGTCATGGTATTTCTCAATCGAATCGGGATGTTTAGCGTTCAGAATTACTTGCAGCAGTGGAAACTTGCGATCTTGGTTATCGCGTTTCTCTCGATGATTTTGACGCCGGGTGGAGACATCTACAGTATGTGCGGTATGGGTTTGCCGCTGATCTTTCTTTATTTCCTCGGAATTGCCTTGTGCAAATATCTGCCGATGGGTCGGCCGATGGGATCCGATGGTTACGATCCGGTGGCCTAACCTAAGGCAAACCGCCGGAATTAGATCGCATCCGAGCCCCGTTCGCCGGTTCGGATGCGAATGCAGTCTTCCATCGGGAGCACAAAAATCTTCCCGTCGCCGATTTGCCCTTTTTCGCCGCTGCGAGACGCTCGCATGATCGCTTGAATCGTCGGCTCGACAAAGTCTTCATTGACGGCGATCTGCAATTGAACTTTGCGCAACAAATTCACCGTTGGCTCTTGGCTACGATAAATACCAAGCTGACCTTTCTGTCGACCGAATCCTTGGCAGTCCACGACGGTCAATCGAAACACTTCGACTTCGGTCAAAGCATCTTTGACAGCTTCAAGTCGATTCGGTTGGATGATGGCGATGATGAGTTTCACGGCGAAACACCTTAAGAGACGTACCACCTTGAGAGACTATTCAAGCTCAAGACATCTCGATGCCAGTGTTGCTTGAAGAAAGTGGCTGAGCTTTCAGCAGACTACTAGAGAAGAGGAAGAAAAGAAATACCCCGGCCCGAACAGGTGAGGCGGACACCTATCCAAGGCCGTTGGGGTACCCTTCAGGCCCAGGCATGAGCCGAAGTCCGGTGGGCCGTTACGTCGATCGAGCAAAAAAATGTCGCTCCGCGGTTGACCGGCAGAAAAAAGTCTTCCGGCGGAGCGACACAGGGTAGGGCAGGTCAGGAGCAGTATGCCGATTGTCGACGAAAGCTGCGAAATCATACAGGACCGTTGGGCTCAAACGATGGCCAAGGCATCCTGTTTGATAAGTGCCTTCGCAGAGCACAATGCCGAGTCGGATTATTACGCTTTGATTTCGCGCAGCACAATCCGAAGCAGATACTGTGCCAGACTCTGACGTGAAAAGGCTGGTATAGAACTCAAAGATCGATGAATACTGCAGTTACGGAAATCTGTAAATTCTTTCCGTTGCTCAGAATTCGCCGCAAACTGGCTGAATCGCCCAAGAAGCAGGCATTACCATGCCCTAGAACGAGCACTCCATTAAGAATTTACAGCTGCGAGTGACGCTGTTTCCGTTCGGCCCCAAAGCAAAAAAGCCCCTTGCGTCTGCACGCAAGGGGCCTATCAATCGCATGCCCCAATGGATTTGCTGGAACTGCAACCTTAGTAGGTTAGGATAGCATCCATACCGAAGGTCGTTTGGCTGGTGCCAAGGTCCAAGCCCAAAATGTTGTCACGATCCCAGTCCCAGCGGACTTCAGGTCGGAACACCAAGTTGGAGTGAGGGCGAATATTCAACCCCGAGGTGAAGGCGTAAATGTCAGCATGGCCTGGAGCTTGTTTGCCCAGTCCGCGTTCTACGTTGTACCATTCGAAGCGATTACCCCAAGAGAGGCAATCATTGATCGAATAGAGCAACGCGTTGTTGAGGTCGAAGGTTTGACGCTCAACGGCTCGGTTGGTTGCGTTATCCGAATCGAGGTAATCGGTCCAGAAAACGTGGGTCAAGTTATCGGTCAGTTTGCTGGTGACAATGATGCTGTGCATTTCGCCAGCTTCGTTAGCAACACCAGCACCGAAGCGACCGAGAACCAAACCGTAAGTGAAGCTAACGTTATCGGACAAGTTGGTGCTGAAACCAGTTAACCATGCGTCACCGTTGTCATCGAAGCCGCTATCCCAACCCATCACATAACCGTTGTAGATTTTGGTATCTTCGCTTAAAGCGTAAGTGGTCAAAATACCGCTGTGAGTAAACGGCTCGCTGTTGTACATCGTGTAGCTATGGGAGTAGAAGAAGTTACCGGTAGCAGCAACCACTTCGTATCCGATCGTTGTGAAGAAGTGACCTGCCTTTACGGACAAATCACCATAGGCAGCTTCAACGTAAGCCTGGGGTAATGCGTGGCCGTAGATACCATGATCCCATGGATTATCCCAGCCGCTTTGCTGAGTACCGAAAGCTTGCGTGTCTTGAGCATCAACGCCGTACAAATAGTCAATGCGTCCACCGAGGCCTAAACCGCAGCTGCCGTCGGCAACTTTTTCGGCATAGAGCCATTGCTGGTGCAAGTTGACTCGGTCAGCATGCTGATTGAAGTTGAAGGGAGTATTGTAAGTGTGGTAGCCCAGTTGGGTCCAACCACCGATCGTGTACCCACAAACATCGCCATCGACGAGTTTGAAAGGTTCGCCCAAGCAGCAACCTAGATCGAGTCCCCAAGATCCACAACTGCCGATTTCGTCGCAAGCTGTATCGCAGCTATTCCCATTGTCGCATGCGACAGTAGGTGCAGCGGCTGGAGCTGGTGCGGCGGCGGGAGCATCATCGCTTGGTGATGTCTCGTCGTAACCGTAAGAATATGCTGTTTTCTGATAGCTGGTTGCTCCACGGTGACCTTGCTGAGCATAGGTTGAACCGGTAAAGCAAACGCAGGCTAGAGCGGCGCTGAGCGCCATCCTGCTAATTTTCATTTTCCTGACTCCTGACAAATCCATTTGTTGGCAAGGCAAAAGCGCGCCCCGGTAAATTCCGAGACGATGCGGAGATCAAGATGGCCAAGGGCTCCCGCCAGTGTTAGCCGAGTCATTTCGCTCTCCGTTCATCCATGAACGCGATTCACGTTTGATATCGGACTGAGCTTTTCAGAGAAGAGAGGCAAAAAAAGAACGGATTACGAATTTGTGAAGCGACTTCGGAGAATTATGGCAAGATTTAACGCGCGGGAAAGAAATACCGGGCGAAAATCGCACAGGTGCCAACTTCCCCCGGAGCCTGGCAAGAATTTTTTCGTCTCTTCAGCAACGCTGGACCTAAGGTGTCCCACCTCGAGCGAAAAATATTTTTGGAGGTGGTTATTGCAAATGACTCACCTATGCGATACTAATCATGTGTATACAACTTTGGCGAAGTGCCCTACATCGAACGCACCCAGCCGTGGATCTAAGGAGAAACTAGGGATGGCAAAGAAAAAATCAGACAAAGAACGTGCAAACAGTGAACCCACCGGTTTGGAAGCAATCTTCAAGCGAGATCCGAACCTGAAGACCGCCCTGCAGCAAATCGAAAAGCAATTCGGCGAAGGCTCCATCATGCCGCTGGGAGGCGAGGGGCAATTGAAAGTCGAAGGGATTCCGACTGGGAGCCTGTCGATGGATATCGCTCTAGGTGGCTTCGGCGTCCCACGCGGACGAATTATCGAGATCTTTGGCCCTGAGTCCAGCGGTAAAACCACCCTGGCTCTGCATATCTGTGCTGAAGCCCAGAAAGCGGGAGGTATCGCGGCGATCATCGATGCCGAGCATGCCTTCGATCCAAGCTGGGGCAAGAAAATTGGCGTCGAACTAGACACGCTTCTGGTAAGCCAACCGAGCAGCGGCGAAGAAGCGATGCAGATCACCGAAATGCTGGTCAAAAGCAACGCGGTCGATGTCATCGTGATCGACTCGGTTGCCGCCTTGGTTCCCAGACAAGAATTGGAAGGCGAAATCGGCGACTCCCACGTCGGTCTCCAAGCCCGCTTGATGAGCCAATCGATGCGTAAACTCACCGGCGCAATTGCGAAAAGCAAAAGCGCCGTGATCTTTATCAACCAAATCCGCGAAAAAGTGGGAGTTATGTTTGGTAGCCCAGAAACAACCCCCGGCGGCCGAGCCCTTAAATTTTACTCATCTTGCCGCATCGACGTCCGTCGCATCGGCGCGTTGAAAGAAGGTGAAGAAGTTGTCGGGCAACGCGTCCGCTGCAAAGTGGTCAAAAACAAAGTTGCACCTCCCTTTAGAGTCGCCGAATTCGACATGATGCACACCAACGGTATCTCCTTCGAAGGTGATTTGCTCGACTTGGGAGTCAACTGTAAGGTCGTCAACCGCAGTGGCGCTTGGTTCAAATACGGCGAAACCTACCTCGGACAAGGTAAAGAAAAAGCACGTAACTTTTTGATCGAAAACCCCGAGATTGCCGAGGAAATGAGACTACTCATCCTTGCTTCCAACGACCCGGTCGGGGCCGCTCAAGCCGAAGGAGCGGAAACCGATGCGGAAGAAGAATCCGTCGTCGATTCCTGATTCCAAACGGTTTTCCTACCTCCAGTCCTGAGAGAACGACTCGAAACTCAACCCGCAAATGGGGAACGATTTGCGGGTTGTTTTGTTGGGAACTCCCCAAACCGATCACTCGTTCTACCCCGGCAATACGTTATAACTAAAGGGGTCGCATCCAGAACCAGCAGCGTTTAAACACTGTTTCTAACTCCGCCTTTCGTCCGCAAACATTCGCAGCCGTGATAGTACATACCCAGCCACATATTCCCGCAGCGTCTTCTTTCGGTTCGATGGACTGGTTGCGTCTTTTGGCCAGTTTGCTTTTGGCCGTCGCCATGACAGACCGCGCTACGCTGGCCCAGCCCCCCTCTGGCTCTGCCCCTCAAACTCAAGCAAATCCTCCTCTCACCGCTCAACCAGACAGTTCGTCCACTTCCGAAACCGACATCTTCTTGCGGGCTATGCAAGAGAAATCGCTGCAAGTGGCCCAACGCGTTTCGCGTTCGGTTGTGGCTATCGCAAGAGTCCGCCGGGATGCCGATCCTCGTGCCGAAACACTTCGATTTCAGTTTGGGCCAGGTGTCCGTTTTAATGAACTCGATCGCCCCACCGATCCCGATTTTGTTCCCACCGACTACGCCACCGGTATCGTCATCGATAACGAAGGGCATATCGTCACTTGCTTTTCAGAGTTAAGCGATCCGCGGAGCAGTGACTATTATGTTTGGTCCAACAAAGAGCCGCGCACCGCCGAGCCAACTTGGGTTCCCGCCGAAGTGCAAGCGGGGGATCCCTTTTCAGATTTAGCTGTGCTTAAAGTCCAGGAATCGATCGATTTAGTCCCGATCGAAATCAACACTCAACATGAAATCAAAAAAGGGGAATTGGTCTTTGCCATGGGTAACCCATACGCCTCAGCCAGAGATGGCTCTGCTTCGATGGCATGGGGACTTGTTGCCAACGTAGATCGCTCTCTCGCAGGTGCGCCCGGCCAAACATCCTCACTTCAAGAAAAGCAAACGCTGCATCATTTCGGAGGACTGCTGCAAATCGATGCCAGACTCAGCAACGGCTTCAACGGTGGTCCGATACTCAGTCTCGATGGCACGTTGATCGGTATGATTCTACCCAACGCGTTTGTCCCAACCGTTGCCAACCATGGCGGCTTTGCCATTCCAATCGATGAAATGTTTCTGCGAGCGGTCGAGGCCCTCAAACGGGGCAAGATTCCAGAATTCGGATTTCTTGGAATTGTCCCCGAAGAAATCCCAGCCTCTCGCCGCGAAAATGGAATAAGGGGCGCTTATGTTTCCCGAGTCGTCCCCGGCCTGCCAGGCGACTTGGCCGGGCTCCGACCCGACGACATCATCATGGCCGTTAATGGCTCTCCGGTGTCTGATCGCAACAGCCTCTTCTTCGCACTCAGTCGCCATGGAGCCCAAGAGCAGGTTGAACTTTCGGTTCGGCGGTACAGCAATTTCGGTGGATTTCCTGAAAACATCCAACTACAAGGAGAGCTTAGCAAAAAGTATGTTGCTTCCAAGATTCCCGCCTATTCCATCCATCCCTTACCCAGCTGGCGCGGACTGGCTGTCGAGTATGCCACCGCTCTCCCTACCGAAATGCTCCGCTTCATGTCCCGCTCACTGCCAACACCACCCAAGCTGGCGGCACTGCAGGTTGAGCCCAATACTCCAGCCTGGCAAGCAGGTCTGCGACCTGGACAATTGATCCTGTCTGTACAAGGTGAAATCGTCTCTACTCCAACCGAGTTTATTGAACGGGTAAATCGCTTCGACGGTCAATCCATCGATATCGAGGTGATCGATGCTGCTGATACTCTACGCAAGTTGAACATTCCCTGAAGTCCGGCCAAGATTCTCTCGATCCAAACCATGCAGAGGATTCTTAGGGCGGTGGTGGATTTTGACCAGTATTTGTATAGTACATCGATCGATCGGATTTGAATTTTCTAAAGCTTTTGCACGGACACGATCAGCTTATTATGAAAAGCGACGAACTACGCGAGAAATACCTCTCCTTCTACCAGTCCCAAGGTCACAGTCGTCAACCGAGCGACGTCCTTGTTCCAACATGGGATCCATCGGTGCTCTTCACCCCAGCCGGAATGAATCAATTCAAGGATCATTTTCTGGGCAAAGTGAAATTGGAATTCACTCGGGCTACAACGTGCCAAAAATGCCTCCGCACCGGGGATATCGATAACGTTGGACGAACCGCCTATCACCACACTTTCTTTGAAATGCTGGGGAACTTTAGCTTCGGCGATTATTTCAAAAAGGAAGCCATTCACTGGGCGTGGCAGTTTTTAACCGATCCCAAATGGCTAGCGATACCCCAAGACCGCCTCAGTGTGACCGTCTACAAAGATGACGATGAAGCGGCCAACATTTGGAACAGCGAAATTGGCTTGCCGTCACAACGCATTGCTCGCATGGATGAAGATGAAAACTTCTGGCCCGCCAGCGCGCCCAGTCAAGGCCCCGACGGAGTTTGCGGCCCCTGCAGTGAAATCTATTATCAACTCGATAATGGCAAATCGGTAGAAATTTGGAATCTGGTATTTACGCAGTTCAATCGTGTGGGCGAACCACCCAATAACTTGCAACCACTTCCCAGCAAAAACATCGATACGGGCATGGGCTTAGAACGCACAGCAAGCGTGTTGCAGAACGTACCTTCCAACTTCCATATCGATAGCCTCTATCCAATCGTGCTCGCCGCAGCGGAAGTGTGCGGTGTTAAGTATGAGTACACCAGCGATAACGGACGTCGACTGCGACGTATCACCGACCATATCCGCGCATGTACCTTTGCTGTACATGAAAATGTTTATCCCGGTCCCAAAAAAGCTCGCTACGTTATCAAGCGATTGATCCGTCGCGCCGTTTTAGATGGTCATCAAATCGGTCTGCGCGAGCCATTCCTCCACAACTTGGTCCCGATGGTCGCGCAGTGCATGAAGAGTGTTTATCCTGAACTGAGCGAAACGACGACACGGGTTGCCGAAGTCATTCGCCGCGAAGAGTCCGACTTCTTTCAAACCATCGACGCCGGCCTCAGCCGCATTCAGCAAGTATTTGGTGCGATGGAGAGAGAAGGAAAGATCATGGTAGATGGTCGCGAAGCCGCTTCACTTTACCAGACCAATGGCGTTCCGCCAGAACTTTTTCAAACGCTCGCGGCAGAGAAGAACCTGACCTTTGATTGGGACGGCTATCGCACTGCGATGGGTGAACACAGTATTGACAGTGGAGCAGGCCAAAAAGAATTGTTCCAAACAGGCCCGATCGAGACGCTCAAAGAAGCGTTGCTAAAAACAGATTTCTTGGGCTACGATACCACTCAATGCTCAGCCCAGGTTCGCGGGATCATTGTTGGCCCAGCCGATGACGACCGCTTGATCGGACGTTTGGCAAGCGGTGGTGACCAAGAACACTTGAGTCGTATCGTACTGGATCGCACTCCTTTTTATGGTGAAAGCGGTGGACAAGTGGGCGATTCCGGCGTGCTCATGAACGAGGAATGCGTTTTCCGAGTCACCGATACGCAAAAAGCGGGCGAACTTTTCATCCACTTCGGTAAAGTGGAAAAAGGTGAACTCAAAGAAGGCATGACCGTTCAAGCGATTGTCGATACCGAACGCCGTCAAGCCATTCGCCGCGCCCACTCGGCAACGCACTTATTGCATTACGCGCTGCAGCAAACTCTAGGTGGACATGCTCAACAGCAAGGCTCCAAAGTGGACGCTGACTGGCTCCGCTTTGACTTTTCCAATCAAGCCGCGATCGATGATGATAAGCTTCGCAAGATCGAGTCCATTGTCAACGAGAAGGTTTCCCTTGCTGCTCCCGTCGCCTGGAATATCGTGCCGCTCGCGGAAGCTCGCAAGGCTGGAGCCATGATGCTTTTCGGTGAAAAGTATCCCGATCCGGTGCGCATGGTTTCGATGGGAGAGTTCTCGAAGGAATTGTGCGGTGGTACCCATCTGACGAACACTGCCGAAGTCAAAAATTTCGAGATCGTGAGTGAGGAAAGCGTATCGGCCGGTGTTCGCCGCATCGTCGCCTTGACAGGAGATCGGGCGCATCAGCATCGCCAATGGGTGGAAGAAACACTCAACAAGTTGGGCAACACCCTTAAATGCGCCCCGCAACAGGTGGCGGAGCACACGGCATTTTTGATGAATCGTGTTCGTCAGTTAAAGAAAGCGATCAGCAGCGGCCAGGCAAAGGATATTCCAGAATCCATCGCCGCGAACATCACCGCGGCAGCCACCTCGACCTACAATGAGATGCGCAGTTGGCTGAGAGAAACCGCCAGGTCTGTCAATGTCGCCTTCCCAGATCTGATCCAGCGTGTCGAATCGCTCCTGCAAGATGAACTCAAACTGCTAGATCAACTGAAGAATGTTGCCACCGGTGGCGAGATCTCAGCAGATCAATTACTAGAAGGTGCCACACATTCTTCCAATGTTTTGATCATCACCGCAGAAATTCCGGGAGCTAATCCGAATCAAATGCGACAATTGATCGATGCTGTCCGCAAAAAATCCTCTCAGCCTACTGCCATCTTGCTCACCGGTGTCGCTGGTCCCGACAAAGTGATCATCATCGCCGGTCTCAGCCAAGACTTAGTTGCCAAGGGACTGAGCGCTGGAACTTGGGCCAGCCATACGGCACAAATTTTAGGTGGCAGCGGGGGCGGTCGACCCGATTTGGCTCAAGCTGGCGGAAAAAATCCCGAGAAGGTACCCGAAGCTTTGGCGGCGGCCAGAAACTGGATCCTGCCACAACTGTAACTCGGCCATTCGAAACTCTCGCTGCCGAATTTCTACCAGACAATTCGGCAGCGAAGAGACTTACATACCAGAAGCCTGCCTCAATCGCGACGGCCACCACCGGAAGCACCACCGCCGCTACCTCCTCGATATCCGCCTCGGTTCCCCCCCGATCGCTCTTCGCGGGGACGAGCCTCGTTGATGGTAACCCGCCGACCAGCCACTTCCTGCTGGTTCAAATTTTCAATCGCCGATTGCGCCTCTTGACTATTCGGCATTTCAACAAACGCGAATCCTCGAGAACGACCTGTCTCTCGATCCATAATAATACTCACTTGAGACACCTGGCCATATTGACCAAAGGCTTCTCGAAGTTGTTCTTCTGTTGCTCGATACGACAGGTTCCCCACATAGATATTTGTCACAGCACAAACCCTTCACGAAACGCAAACTGGAATTACCCTGACAGCGACTCCAACCAGAGTGACGGACTTGTGAATTGCGGCTCCCTAAACCAATCACTTGAGAGACAAGCAATGCTTTAGACAAGTAAAAAGCTGCGGAATCGCGATCCTTTGGCCACGTGCAGACCGAGTAGATAAGAGCCTGCTTGAGCCAGGATTATCTGTTTGCGCAATATGTGAAGTCAATAAAATTATGCTTTAGCCTGCTAGTTTTTTCAAAACCTCTAAAGCTTTCTCATAACTCGGCTCCGTTGTCACCTCCGGTACAATCTCTCCATAAACGACCGTACCCTGTGCATCTAATACATAAACGGCCCGTGCTAATAGCTTAAGCTCATCAATCATTACGCCCCATGCGAGTCCGAAGGAACCCGCTTGATAATCACTACCATTCTTCAGCGATTTAATACCTTCTGCTCCACAAAATCGATTTTGGGCAAATGGTAGATCGCGACTTACGGTAACGGCGTGAACTTTATCCCCTAAAGATGCCAACTCGGTGTTGAATTTTTTGGTCTGGATTGCGCAAACCCCAGTATCCAATGAGGGGACGATGTTCAGCAAAGTTGGTTTTCCCTTAAGATCCCCATTGCTCAGGGTTTTAAGGCCCCCTTCAAAATAATGCAAAGTGAACGCAGGGGCCGGCTGTCCGACTTTGACCTCAGTGCCCAAAAGGGTCATCGGCGTACCCTTGAATGTAATCACGCCTGTTCTCGACATAGCTCTTTTCCTCGAATCCTAATCGCAAAATTATCCAACAAGCCGCAATGCCGCACGGCAATTGCTAGGGATAAGACGAGATTAGAACCCAAGCCCCGCGATTGGACAGCCCACCCGCTGGGAGAGTTGCCCAGGATCAAGAAAGTCTCGGACAAAAAAGTCCGGATTAGCCCCAGGCGACTTCGAGTTGGTTGTCGATCTTTTGGACTCCCTCAACTCGCCGAACGATTTCCTGAGCCATTTGCTTCTGATAGTAGGTCTCAACCCTCCCGCGAACCACAACCGTGTCTGCCTCGGTCTGGACTGTCAAATGCCGCCCACATAAGTGCGGGGAAACCGAAAATGCTTGATCGATTCGCATTAACAGAGAACTGTTTTCTGTCGCATTCATCGTCGCTGGTCCTGCTGAGCCTTACTGGAATGGCAAGGAATGGAAGGAGGGAAAATAGAGGAGGGAAAAGTGCCTACCGAAGTTTCGGTTGCAAACTTGGGTAAGCATCAATCACTCCATTAAAATTCCCTAGAACCTTATCAAAAGCTCCATGAAAGGTTCATCTGCAACGGATGTGCCAAACGCGCTTAGCAACAGAAAAAAGCACTTCTTTTTCAGCGGCTATCGTCAAGTTAGCTTGTTTGCCCACTTTTTTGTCCCTTTTTGCTCCTCACCAAGGGGCCGGTGCAAAAAACTCGGACAACTTCTGCACCCGCGATTTGACGCTCGGATGAGTCCAAGTGTCGCGCGCCGCACGCTGCTCACTGCCAACCAAATTGTACAAGGCTGCACTCAACTCCATCGCCGATTTCCACTGCTGTCGACTCTCGCTCCAATTCTGACATTCACCCGTCCCCCCCACTGCATACTCCGCTCTACGCAACCCCGCGGAAAGCAGGCAAGCAACGCGATCCGCTTCAAGTTCCGTCCGGTGCCAAAAGCGGCGAACCCACCGAAAAACTGTGATGCCCAGCAAACCCAAACTTGCCAAGCCTCCCCAATTGGCAACCGTCGAAACGGGCTGCGCGAAAACCGCGTTATCGCTCAGAGCTTGGATGCTCCACAGCCAGCCTTGGCAGACTACAGCCAGCATTCCTATACCGAGCCCGAGAACCAGAAAGCGTTTAAGCCCATGTCGACATTTGCCATGCGCAGCTTCATGCAACAAGACCATCTCTAATTCTCGAGAGGTGAGCGTGTTGAGAAGCTTGTCGGTCAGAATTACGTAGCGGAACCTGGCAAAGAATCCGATCAACAGCGCGTTATTGATACGGTCTCCAGTATGCCAAATTCGAATATCGCGGACCGGAGCGTCAACCTCCCGAAAAAGTTGCATCCAGCGTTTCCCCTGCGCATGGGTATGCAGCGCGGATTTTGTGCAGCAAGCTAATAGACTGCTGATAATAATCATCGCGACCAGCGCAGATAACATGGGAACAAACAGGATCGCCCACTTTTCAAGTAGCTGTTCCGAGAAGAGCGACCTGAGTGCATCGACACCGAGGCAACTCAGCACAATCGGCAGCAGCGGTAGTAGCCAACTAGACTGAGCCCTGCGGCATAAATATGACAGCGGTTTTTCTAGAGTTGGCTGCGGTGCGAATTGAGGTTCCTGACTGCGGTATTGATCCCATTGATAGGCAATACTGTCGATCAGTAGGGCGAACAGTATCAAGGGTAATAAGAAAATAAAAGTAGCCAAAGTCTCTGAATACAATTGGAACGGTGAGGCGCAGCGGGTGATACCCGCCACAGGTTCCAGTGCCACCAGCAACACTGCCCCCAAAATCGTTCCCCATCGATGACCGCTTTCCCACATTTTATTCGCTGACTCCGACGAAAGCTCGCCGCTTTCAACGTAACGACCGATGTAGATCATCCACGCCTTGACCAGTAGGAGCACGAACATCATCGGGCCGATCAGTATCAATGGGTTGGCATCACTTTCGGTGGGTCCATGTGAATAGGAGAGCCTCTGCAAAATCGATCCGATACCGCTGCTTGCTTCGGTGGAGTTCCCGAGCATGAGCAATAGCAACATCAGCAGAAACCAAAACCATGCCATAACTTTGGGACTCGCAGAACGTGGCGTCAGGAAGAAAAGATGCCTCCTTCTAGGCTAATCGGTCACCCTACCGCGGCAATCACGCCAGCTTCGCCGATGGAGTAGGAAACTCTCAAGGTTTATCGAATATACGGGTTGCACCAGGAATATCAGCCCGACACGCTACTTATCCTGACGCGGCGCAACCACCATGCCACCTTCTGGTCAGGTCAGCTATAATGTCGACTTGTCCAATATCGTTCCTTGCCGGATCAAAGAGGTCTAAATATGTTTCGTTTGACTCTGGGTTTGCTAGTTCTATTCTGTGGGACCCTATCGCCGGCTTATGCAGAATCCGATGTTGTTTCCAAAAGAGGCGAATTGCTCATCTCGGCTGAGAAATTAAAGTCAGATTTAAGCGTAGGTAACTACCGAACACTCGATGTCCGAGATCGCGAAGCTTACAACGCCGGCCATATCCCAGGTGCCCTGTTCGTGGATATGGTTGTATGGAAAAAGCAATCGATGCAACCGTTTGGTTTAACCGATGAAAAGCTGTGGCAGGACTCGCTCGATCATTTGGCGATCACTCCCGAGACGCAAGTCGTTGTCTATGGAGATATGATGCCCGAAGTAGCTCGACTGTGGTGGCTGCTGAAATATCTCGGGGTCAAGAAAGTTGCCATCCTCGATGGCGGTTTCACCAGTTGGACCAAAGCGAGTGGCTCGGTGAGCACCGTCGCAACTGCGGTGAAGCCGATTGAACATCCCGTCCATTTTGATTCGCGGCGATATGCGGATTTGGATCAACTGGTCGAAATGTGTGTCAACAATCAAAATGCGATATTGATCGATAATCGAAGTGCGGGTGAGTACTCAGGTAAGTCGGGATTGGGCGTCCGCAAAGGTCACATCCCCGGTGCCTGCCATGTCGAATGGGTAGAATTCTTAGATGGCGAAGGGAAATTTTTACCCGACGAACAGTTGCGGGCGAAACTCGATACGGCCAAACTCGCAGCAGAGACGCCGGTGATCGTGCATTGTCAATCGGGAGGTCGCAGCAGTGTGGGAGTATTTGTCATCGAACTGTTGGGTTATCCGAGCGCAGCGAACTATTACCAGGGTTGGGCTCAGTACTCAAGCGATCCGTCACTACCGATCAAGACGAAATAATTTTCCGAACTATGCCAGCAGTTCGTTAATCACTTTCTGGGGTTCAACACCGGTTAATCGCTGATCTAAGCCTTGGAACTTGAACGTGAATCGCTCATGGTCAATTCCGAGGCAATGCAGCACCGTAGCGTTCAGATCGTTGATATGGCACGGATTGGCCACGACGTTATAACTGAAGTCGTCGGTTTCGCCGTATACCACACCCCCTTTGATTCCACCTCCCGCCATCCACATACAGAAGTTTCGGGGGTGATGATCTCGACCGTAGTTCTCTTTCGTCAATGTTCCTTGCGAATAAACGGTTCTACCAAATTCTCCGCCCCACACGACCAACGTCGAGTCCAAGAGACCTCGCCGTTTCAAATCCATGAGCAATGCGGCGGATGGTTGATCGGTATCGCGACATTGAGCGCTGATATCGCTCGGTAAATTCCCATGCTGATCCCAGCCACGATGCAAGATCTGCACCACGCGGGTTCCCCGTTCCACCAAACGTCGAGCCAGAAGTGCGCTAGCCGCAAACGTACCAGGTTTGGTCACTTCCGGACCATACAATTCTAAAGTCTCCTGAGACTCGTCCTTCAATTCGATCAACTCAGGCACGCTGGTTTGCATTCGGAAAGCCATTTCATACTGGGCGATTCGCGTTTGTATTTCCGGATCACCTTTCAGCTCATAGCTCTGCCGATTCAACTCACCCAGCGCATCCAGCATCAGACGACGATCGGCCGAGGTCACTCCGTTTGGGTTGGGAACGTAAAGTACGGGATCACCGGAACCGCGGAGTGCCACACCGTTGAATCGAGTCGGCAAAAATCCGCTGCTCCACATCCTTGTAAAGAGTGCCTGAGCGGCCGCACTGGCTGTCCAACTGGGAGTTAAAACGACGAATGCTGGCAAGTCATTGCTCACACTTCCTAGACCGTACGCAAGCCATGAACCCAAGCTCGCCTTGCCTGGAACTTCGCTGCCCGTCATCACGAATGTGCAGGCGGGATCATGATTGATGGCATTGGTATGCACCGATTTGATCAGGGCAATATCATCGACCACCTTGGCCGTATGCGGGAGCAATTCACTGATCCACATCCCCGACTGACCGGCTTGAGAAAATTTGAATTTTGAGGGAGCAACCGGCAATCGACTTTGCCCACTGGTCATCGTTGTAATTCGCTGCCCTTGCCGAATCGAATCGGGGAGATCTTTGTCGAAGTTCTCTTGCAATACGGGTTTATGATCCCACATATCAATTTGCGAAGGACCACCATTCATGTGGAGATAGATCAACGCTTTGGCTTTGGGAGCAAAATGCGGCAAGCCGGGCAAGGGAGGATACATCGACATAGGAGCTGACTCCTGTCCGACGACATGCCGACCGCTGCGTGCGGCTAACATGGAAGCGAGCGCGACACCTCCCAATCTCAATCCGCTACCAGCGAAGAATTGCCGACGATTCATGGCCATTTGTATCGACGATAGATCGCTCATGTGCGAGCCTTTGTATTCATTGAAAAACTGCGAAACTTGTAAGACCTTTTCATGCCATTCCAACAAAATCAATTGCGATGAATGGTCTCATCTAGATTTAAGATCAGATTTCCCAGAAGCGTATAAGCAGCCAATTCGCGTTTATCGAGTTGTGGGGCTGCTTCCGATTCCCCATTTTTAACAACCGCCTCCGCTGCTGCCGGATCCGCCTGATAGCGTTCCAGGAATTTCTGCAACGTTGCCCGCAATACTTTCTGCTCATTTTCGCGCGGTTCTCGAGAGAGCGCAACTTTATAGGCAAACAAAATGCGATCTTCGGCATTTGTTCCCCCTTCCCGCAGCATACGTTCTCCAAAAGCTCTGGCCGCCTCAAAGTGCTGGACGTCGTTCATCAACTGCAATGCCTGCAGCGGCGTATTGCTCCGTTCACGCATGGTGCAAAACTGCTCACGGTTGGGCGCATCGAAGTTCGACATAAAGGGTGGTGGTGCTGTGCGTTTGAAGAATGCGTAGACGCTGCGGCGATAGAGTTTGTTTCCATGATCCTGCAAATAGAATCTCGTATTGCTATCGGCATACCCCACCGGTTCCCAAATATTGGGTGGCTGATACGTTTTGAAACCCGGTCCACCCATCGTGAAATCCATCAAGCCACTGACAAACAAGGCACTATCGCGAATTTGCTCTGCGTCCAAACGCAATCGAGGGCCGCGAGCCAAATAACGATTTTCGGCATCGGCCGCCAACAGCGTAGGTGTGGTCACTCCTTGCTGTTTGAAAGCGCTGCTGAGCAACAGCAATCGCATGAGCGCTTTGGTATCCCAGTCATTGGCCTGATACCAGCGGGCCAGCCAATCAAGTAATTCCGGATGGCTGGGGACTTCACCCTGCGATCCAAAATCATAGCTCGTCTTTACCAATCCTGTACCGAACACTTGCTGCCAGAAACGATTCACGGTAACGCGGGAGGTCAATGGATGTTCTTCGGAAACGAGCCAGCGAGCTAAATCCAAACGGCTGGCGCGTCGTCCATCCACACCTTTCAAGGGTGGCAAAAAGGCCGGCGTCCCAGGCTCCACTTTTTCCCCCGGCTTATCGTATTGCCCGCGTTCCATCATAGACGCTTGTCGCGGACTACCCAAATCGGCAAACACGAATGTGGCGGGACGATTCTCTTCCAACCATGCAAGGTAATCCTTTGCCTCCTTGACCGAAGCGAGAAGTTTTTCATGCTCCGAATTCACAGGACGAGCGACGCTCTGCAGAAAGTGATTGCGGAGGGCTGTCTGATTCTCGGGTGTTGAATCGGCTTGGCGTCCCTCTTTCAAAATCTTATTGAGATTGCCACCCACGCCGCGCGTCTCTTTACCTTTTCGGCTATCCCACCAAGCAATAAGCGAGGCTCGTACGTCGCTCGCGGGTTCTCGCGTACCCTCCATCTCGATTTTATCCCAGTAGGCTTCGCCACCATACTGAGCCAACTTGAGATTATTGACGAGCGTTCCAGCGGGCAAACTCCACTTGGTGGCATCGAATACCACTTCCGTCCAATCGCCGCTGGCGGGCACATCGCCCACACGAATCCGATTGGTTTGGTCCACACCACCGTATCGATCGACATTGCCCCACAACAATTTTCTGCCACCTGCCGTTGTCGCAATCTCCAGCATCAAGGCCTCGGGCACAGATTTCGGATCGACACGAATCTGCAAATGCAACTTGCCATCGGCGGGAACTATCCAAGGTTGGTTGGGTTGATCGATTCGATCCTCATAGTTGACCGCGCTGACTTGCTTCAAAGCTCGTAATCCACTGGCGGGCTTTAACCCTTCCTCTTCACTGATCCACGTGGATGGATTGCGAGATGAGCACGAAACGGACGCACCTTCCGGGAAGCGATCATCCAACCACAAATCCCTTCCTTGAGTGGCGGCGGGTTTCTCCGCCAACGAAGCTGGATCCTGGTACAAACCGGCATCCATCCAGCGCTGCAATGCGGCTACCCGATCAACCTCTAACTTCTTCCACCGGGCAATCTCCGAATCTCGCTGCGGATTGGACAATTTCAAAAGCGGAGGCGTAATATTGTTGTTGCCATCCATCGCAGGATCGGCCGCACTATAAAAAAATGCGTAAAAGGAGTAAAACTCTTTCATCGACAGCGGATCATACTTATGGCTATGGCATACCGCACAACCACCCGTCATACCCATCCAGGTTTGGATCGTTGTGCTCGCGCGCTCGACCGCGTAACGAAATAAAAACTCTTCCGTGATCGCGCCACCTTCCGATGTCGTTACATTGCATCGATTGAAACCGGTTGCAACAAGCTGATCTTGACTGGGGTTAGGCAATAAATCCCCAGCTATTTGTTCGATCGTAAATTGATCGAAAGGTTGGTTCTTGTTGAACGATTCGATGACCCAATCTCGATAAGCCCACATCGCACGCTCGTTGTCCAAATGCAAGCCGTGCGTATCGGCATATCGCGCCACATCCAACCAGTGCTTGGCCATCTCTTCGCCGTATCGCTTGGAGGCAAGATAACGTTCTACCATGTCTTCATATGCATAGGGCGAACGATCCTCCACAAAGGCCTGCACCTCGACAGCCGTTGGAGGAAGGCCGGTCAGTGTGAAGGCGACACGGCGAATCAATGTGTATCGATCTGCCTCCGCTTGAGGCTGCAAACCGCGCTGCTGCATCTGCTGAAGCAAAAATCGATCGATAGGATGCGAAGACCATTGCTCGCCAGCTGGAGGTTGTGCTTGACCGAGTGGCTCAAAGGCCCAATGGCTTTGATAGGGGGCACCTTGTTCGATCCACGTCTTCAACTTTTGCTTTTGATCGTCGGTGAGTACTTTCTTTGTCGACGGCGGGGGCATTACCAGGTCGGGATCGGTCGAGTGAATTCGAGCCCAGATTTCACTGGCACCTACATCGCCAGGCTTGATCGCCGCATGACCACCCAAATCGGCAATCGCCCCGTCAAGAGTATCCAGTCGCAAATGACCTTGCCGTTTTTTCTCATCGAAACCATGACACGCAAAACAGGTCTCCGAGAGAATGGGGCGAATGTCCCGATTGAACTCCAATTTGGCGGGTTCTTCCGCTCGCAGTTTTGACTCTGCGAACCACGACGCCTTCCAAGCCTCTTTTGGGCTGCGGAAAAAAACACTAAGGCAGAAATCCGAGGCCCACCGGGCGGGAATTCCACTCAAAGTCGCCGCGAATATCAGCAAAATTGCGAATTCTCGGGGAAATCGGCCCCCCCAAGCGTTCGCGTAAGTCGTACCCAATGGAGGCCAAAAACCGTTCCAGGAGATTCTGTTCATCGGTCGATTCAAACTCAAAGGGAGGAAATTTAGCGCCTATCCAAAAACCCAAAAACCGCGGCTAACGCCAAGGTTCTAACAGTTTGGTCTAACAGTTTTCAGACAGGCTTTGGGTGAGCTCAAACGGGTAAAGGGGCTCGTCACCCCCACTCATTATCGACGCCCGCAAGGTCTCCGTAAAGCGGATAATCG
>Ga0169931_10001621_pt1 | contig 37013 bp, 23 predicted proteins | sample Kivu_15m_20L_FD_129675 | JGI IMG/M metagenome (GOLD analysis project Ga0169931, IMG submission 129675) | Freshwater microbial communities from Lake Kivu, Western Province, Rwanda to study Microbial Dark Matter (Phase II) - Kivu_15m_20L... | ecosystem: Environmental > Aquatic > Freshwater > Lake...
AGTTGTGGCCACTGTATTGAACACGTTTTGAGTGGTTAGTGCACCAACCAACGTGCCGCTATTGATAGTGGTAGTACCACCATTGCTGCTACCGATGTTTACGTTAGTAGTTGAACTGGCTGCTGCTCCAGTTCCAATGTTTAATGTTTTTGTAGTAGCGGCAGCAGTGACGCCTGTGGCAATATTATAGGTGCTAGCGCCTGTGCTACCTCCAAACATGTTTACAGTTTGTGCTGCTGTGGCTGTATTACCCACGTTCCAGGTAGTAGCAGCATTGGCTAAATTGACGGTGCCGGTTACAGCGTTCATCCATGTCACTGTACCAGTAGTCACGTTTGTTGTTATAGTTGCTGTACCACCTGTGCCGTTGCCGTTTAAAGTTAATGTACTATTTCCTGAAGTCGTTCCTATATTAACTGCTGCGGCTGCACCACCGATATTGGTAGTACTGGCACCGCCTGTGGCTAAGTTTATAGTTCCTGTTGTTGTTCCGGTATATAGATTAATCGTACCTGTAGTGACATCACTGGTTAGACTAATAGTACCGCCAGTAGTAGATCCTATCTTAAACGTGTTGGCTGTAATAGCCGGACCAAATGTCAGCGTGCTGGCTGCTGCTGCAGAAGTTGCTAGATTAACTGCTGTGGCTACACCAAATGCGTTAACTGTGGTGCTGACTGTGTTCCATAGATTAACAGTAGTCTGCGTACCTACTACTGTGGGATTACCTATGGTCAGCGTCCCAGAGTTGGCTCCTAGAGCGACTGTGGTTCCTGCTCCTGCAATGTTGACTGTGGTAGCGTTGCCGTTGAACACGTTAGCTGTAGCAGCATTAGTGGCTAATGTAGCAGTACCTGTGGTGGCATTACCTCTGATAGTTAGCGTGCTGTCACCAGCAGTAGTGCCTAGATTTAACGCTGCGGCTGCGCCACCAACGTTTATGGTGCCTGCACCACCTGTGGCTAAATTCACCGTGCCTGTGCTGACGCTAGTATAGATGTTGACCACTCCTGTGGTCACATCTGTGGTTAGGTTAATCGTTCCACCAGCTGTGCTTCCAATCTTAAATGTGTTTGCTGTAATAGCAGGACCAAATGTCAGTGTGCTAGCAGATGCAGCGCCGGTTGCGACGTTAACTCCTGTGGCTACACCAAATATATTGCCTGTAGTAGCATTAGTGTTGATGATGTTAGCCGTAGTCATCGAAGTGACTAAATCAAGAGTCGTATTGTTGGCGCTAGGGGTAACACTTAGACGTGTGGTTGCTGCTTGGGCGCCAGTTCCTGATGCTAGAGTAGTGCCTGTGGCAAATGTGATTGAGCCGCCTGTGGCGTTACCTGTGCTTAGACCACCTTGTAGTTGTAAGTTAGCTGCGACAATGTTTGTACCCGCGCCGTCTGTAGCACGAATGATTTTAGCTGTGGGTGTCGCTGAACTTGTATTATTACCTACAACTAGATCAGTAGATGGATTAACAACAATGCTGGCTGTGCCTTGATTAGTGATAAATGCTGTAGCGTTGTTGTCACCGATGCGTAATGTATCAGCATTGACTAAAACATCACCTGTGCCGTCTGGTTGGATAGTGATATTGCCGTTTGCGCCGTTGGCTATAGTAATAGAACCCGAGTTAGTTCCGCTGTTAGTATTAAGTGTTAAATCACCCGTGCCGTTTGTGGTAATAGTTGCAGCAGCGTTTGAATCTCCAATACGAACTGTGTCAGCTGTTAGATAAACGTCTCCTGTTCCGTTGGGCGCAATTTCAATATTACCGTTAGTGCCATTATTGATTAAAATGGTGCCGCTGTTGGTTCCATTATTTGTGCTTAATGTTAAATTAGCAGTACCTTGGGTTGTGATAGTCGTTGCTGTATTGTTAGCGCCAACTTGTAAAGAATTTAGGTTTAACTTTAATGTTTGTGCAGCCGCTGCACCAGCAATCATTTGTCTAATGATGAAATCAAAATCTTCGCTTGTTGCTGTTACATCTGTGACCACAGATTCGATTGTGGTTCCGATTTCGTTATTGCCGTTGGTTGTTTCTGTGATTAACTGGATTCCAGTGCCGATGCCATTTGCAGGAGTACCAGATGTAGTATGTGTAACGATTATTGGAAAACTTACAGCGTTATTAGATCCGTCGTCTTGGGTAAATGTAATAGTGTTAGGTACATTTACAGTGCTTGCATTGATAGTGACTGTATCTCCGCTAGCGTCACCGAGCGTGGTATTTCCATCCACTGTTAAATTATTATTGATGCTGGTCGTGCCAGTGGCAGCACCGATTTCTAAAGTGGTAGCTGCCCCGGCAAAGTTTACGGTAGTAGCTACTGTGTTATATAAATTTTGAGTAGTCTGTGTACCTACTACTGTAGGATTACCTATGGTCAGCGTTCCCGAGTTAGCGCCAATGTTTACCGTGGTGCCTGCACCAAACAAGTTGCCTGTGGTGGCAATCGTGTTAAACACGTTGGCTGTGGTCATTGCTGTTATTAAATCTAATGTGGTTGCAGCAGAGCTTTGTGCTAAAGTCATGCGTGTCACTGCGGTATTAGTCACGTCGCCAGTTGAATCAGTAGTGCCGGTTTGGAAATTAATCACACCGGTTGTGCCTGTGCCTGTTGACAATCCTGGACGGATAGTTAATGCGGCTCCGCCAATGTTTGTACCAACACCATTTTCTCCTTTGATCACAGCACTCACCGGTGATGTGCTGGCTTCGCTAGATCCAATAGTAACGTTTCTGTTACGCAACAACAGTGTGCTTTCTTTTATTATTGTTCCAGCTCTTGCTAAATTTGTCTGAGTAGTTGCTGTTGAAATTTTAAACACAAAACTCTGGCTGGATAACCCTGCTGTAGTTACGGGCCATGTCCCGTTTAGTGCTGTTACACCCGAGCTAGCAATAGTAATTTGATCGCCAGTGTTAATACCTAAACTGCGAGGAGTGTCTGTAAATGCTATAGGATTAGTAGCAGTAATGATTCCTGTTACGTTAGCACTGAGATAAACCCTAGTTGCGCCAACTCCGGTCACATAAGTACCTGCAGGAATAAACGCATTACCTTGTACTAACATTCCAGCACGGACACCTGTGGTGCTGGCAAAACGTAAAAATCCTTCGTTATTGGCGCTGTTAGTTGCTAGAGCGATACCTGTCGCACCGATAAACACAGTACCAGATCCTGCAGTTGTGCCTATTAGTACTCCTGTGTTCGAATAAGTGAATGTTGTAGCATTGCTGACAGTCACTGATGCATTAATTGCATTAAATCCGCTGTCACTGGTGCAGACGATAGTCACTGTGTCGCCGTTAGTTAGTCCGTGATTGTCTGTCGTCACTATAGTAGCTATGTTAGAGCCGTTTCTATCCACAGTACTAATAGTGGCATTTAAACCAATATTAGCTGTTACTAACACATTCAAAGAACCGCCAGTAGTATAACTCTTGACGTTAGCGGTTAGATCTTGAGAAGCTGCGCTACTACCGATATAAATCGCTTCAGCATCTCCTCCCACATTTAGAGCATTTGCATTTGAATTAAACACGTTAGCTGCGCTGGTACTTGATGTACCCACTGTGGCGCCTGTAGTGTTAATCACATCTGCTATAGTAAGTTTAGAACTCCACTGTGGTTCGGTACCGGTACTGGTCATTACGGTATCAGCGACATCAATATTTAGAGTATTAAGAGTTGTTGCTGCGCTGGCATACAACATATCGCCGATACCATAGCTAGCAATATTAGTTCCGCCTCGATTAACAGGCACATTACTGGTCAAGTTGCTGGGATTTAAGAAATAGCTCGAATCATAGGTATCAAGTGTACCTGCATCAATAACACCTGCTTTGATCAATACCTGTCCTGCAGACAGGCTATCTCCGGTGCCTACGCTAAACTGTGTAGTATTGAAACTAGCCACACCTGTGGTAGAATATCCTCCAGCGCCCCCAGTCTTGTCTGCTTTGGCTACGTCGAATGTTAGGTCTCCGTAGAACGGGCTAGAACCTGATCCTGTGATTGACAGCACACTGTCTACGGCAATTTGTGCGCTTTTTACCGCTGTAGCCCAGGTTGAATCTCCCCTTAGGAACGTTGAGCTATTGGCTGTACCTGTGGCTAATCTTGATGTCGCTATAATACCTGAAATGATGTTGCTGGCATCAATATTCGTGGTTACCAGGCTGTTCCAATTATCACGAACTGTTGAGCTAGTATTAACCGTTCCTATAGCCTTGATAGTGGCGTTGGTTAATGTGATGGTACCTGTGCCCACGGCAGTGATATTTGCTTCGCTAAGGGTGATACCTGCGGTACTGTTTAGAGCATCTGCACGCAGTGGATGTATGGTAAAGCTATTAGTGGTCACACTACCTACAAACCAATAGGTGTTTTCTGTGATCTGTACAGCGTCCACTGAAGGTAAGTTACTGCCTTTGATCCTAAATGCATCTCCAGTCAAGAATCCATGCGCTGGAAATGTCAATGTGTTTTTAGTAGTATCAACGACACGCCTAGTCAGTGTATGACCTGCTCCTGTAGATGTTGCAAGTGCTATGATAGTGGCAAGATTATAAGCAGTATAAAGTTCAACAGTCGTAGAATTGATAACTTTGACATAATAAACATTATTAGTTATTAGTCCCCCGACCGCGGGATCTACTCCAGGATTGTACTGCACTGGATCACCATTGGTAAATCCGTGTGCTGCTAGGGTTGTGATCCTGTTTAGAAGAGTATCAACACCACCTCCACTGCCTGTTGACGTTGCATCAAAAGTAGCAACTACCGTGGTTGTAGCAGTACCAGTTAATACTGTGCTAGAATTGTGTTCAATAAGATCAGGAGCGCCATTGGTAGCGACGAACGTCTGCCCTCCTAGAAGATTCATGTATATGCGTTTTTCAACTGCGCTGACTGTGATTTGGAATCCAGATCCGCCTCCGCCTAGATATGTATTGCTAGCAGAAAGAGTGTTGCTGCCGCCTGTGCTAGAATAATTCGCGCCACCGAATACTACATCTACGTTAGTAACTGCACCTGCTGCTACAGTGATATCTGCTAGAGCACCTACGCCGCTACCTGTAACATTGGTCAATGGTACGCGAGTATATGTGCCATTAGTATAACCGCTACCTCCAGTTAACCCTGTTAAGTTATTGACTGCGGTAATAACTCCCGGTCTATACTCAGTAAATTCTCCTTGGCTTAGAGAGTCAGCTGCTGTGATAACCGATCGCACGGTACCTGTTTCTGCGGATGGTGCGAAGAATTTTAATGTAGCTGTGGTAGTAGCTGCTACAGTGGAAGCTGCAGGAAATGTTATAGTAAAGGTCCTTGGATCAACAGCCATATTAACTGTGGTAATCTTTGAACCTTTTGGTATGGTACCACCCGTGTCAAATACAAATTGACCTGTGGCTATAGTGCCGGACAAGCCGGCCGCGGGCACGCTGCCAGTCATCGTGGTCACGGCTGCTGCACCATCTAGAGTAGCAGTAGCGGTAGTGTCAGCTGCGGTGGCACTGTCTGCGGCTATATTCGAATAATAAAATTCTGTTGAACTGGTTACTGTGACATATTCTGTATCATCATAACTATCAGTACCGGCATCAATCTTAACAGCATTGCCTGTGGAAAAATTATGTGCAGCAGTAGTAGTTAGATAAACTTCATTATTATATCTAAATGCTGAGCTGATTGAGCCGGCGGTATAAGTTGGAGAGCTGGTAGGATCTAATATCAGATATTGACCATTGGTTGATGCTCTTAGGAAGTAGTTAGAGCTTGAACTAGAAGCTACTGTAGCGACACTGACGGTAACCGTGGTGTTAGTGTCGCTAGGAGTTCTATCTCCGGCGATGATCAGTGTGTCGGCACCTGTGGTAAATGCTGTATTAAATGTGCCAAATACACTGCCTACAATGATGCTGGTAGCACTGGTATAACTAGATTTCAATATGCCGCTGGCACCGCCGTAGTAGATCGTTCCTTGAACTGTGGCAGTACCAGGATTGATGTTAGAAAATACTTCAAAACTACCGGCGCTGCTGCGATCCACCAGCCAAACACCGTTGTATGCTGAAGGAGTAACGCCTTCTAAGAGCACATATGTGTCTTTGGTCACGGTAATTGCGCCGCTGTGTGTAACTGTGAAACTATTCGCGCCGCTGGTAATAGCGGTAGTCGCAGTATTACCGACAGTCTGTATGACGGTAGCACCTACCGAAGCAGTGACAGCAGAGCTGATGGTCAGTTCTTGTTGCTGGAAGTTTTCAGTGGCGATATCTCCAGCCAATATATCGCTGGCTGGTATATCATTTACCTGCGACAATCGACTGTCTAGACCGCTGGAACTAAAGTTAGTAAAACTACGGCTAGTAGGAATCAAATCTGCGTTGATCTGTCCGTTTGAATTTAACTGTACTAGAGATCCCGGTACAGCATTAGTGCTGACGTTTTTATCTAGAACATTGCCCAAACGATTCTGAGCAAAGCTATAGACTGCTAGTTGGGTGCTGATGCGGCTGTCTTTAGGACCTCCAGTTTCATTTTCACCTAAGTCGACGTCTGTGCTGATAGTTTCAACTGTAACTCCGCCTACACCCAGGCGCAGCACGTCTAAGGTATCAACTGTGATCTTGTTCGTAAACGTTACGTTACCAGTCCTGTTAAAGGCAGTGATAAATGTCCCGACTTTAAAATCACCTAGCTCGTTGGTTCCTGATGTATAAACTCGACCAGCGTTCTGTGATACTTGTTCGTATTCTGGAACAGTCTGACCACCGTTCTGAGGCAATGCATTATAATCTGTGCCCGATCCTGCATATTCCCAGGTATGCGCAGATGAGTTGGTAATACTGGGCCTATGGAACCAAATCTTTTTACCCGGGAGTGTAGCTGTGCTGGTAAATGTTCCTCCTGTGATAGTTGGAAGGATTTGAAATCTAGCGCCATAGAGATCTGTTCGAGATGCTACAGAACTCACTGTGTATGATACACCTATACCGTTTCGTGTCACGATAGTGCTTGCCGCTGCAAATTGATTTCTAGTTTCAGTAAGACCAATGGTAACTTTGTTTATAGAAACTACTAATTCTCTAGTGCCGGCATTATAGCTGTAAACATAAGCATTATTGGGAAATCCGCTGGTCAATCCTGTTAAAACATCTCCGGCAACAAATGTGTAACCGCTAGGACTTCCTAATGCTAAAGTTAAAGTTTGAAAAGTGTTATGTGTTTCAATGACTTCTCCAACAAACATTTCATAATCTTGTTTACGAAGTTTTTGTGTGCCTAAACCAACAGCAAGAATGTCAACATCTCTAGTTAAGCTGTCGTCATAGGCAAGACTGAATGTGTTTAATGTTAAAAATTTAATATAAAATACATCACCATTAAAAATTCCGCCTAGTTCTGTTCCACCGTTGCTGTCGTAGGTAACTGCATCACCATTGTTAAATCCGTGACCAACAATGGTAAAAATATTTGTTCCTGCATTGACATCGGTAGCAGCATCAAAATTTACTTCAAGGAAACTAAGAAGATTGCTTTTATATGTGCTGGTAAGATCGGCGTTAGTGCTTGGATCATATATTCTAACCACAAATTCTTCAACTGGACCGTCGGGTCTACTAAAACCGAATGCTGTTATAGTCTGTATGCTTCCGACAGTACCTGTCGTACCTATATAACCTTGATCGAATGCAAATACATTTGGACTGTATCCGTTAGATCTTAGTGCATATACACCAAAGTTTGTGGCAGAGTTAGTGATAGAACAATAACCTCCGCTTTGTGTGTAGCAGCCGTTTAACATGAAAATCTGGAAGCAGCTAACGATCTGTACGTAAGCATCGTTGATAACACGCCATCCTGTACCACCAAAGCTTAACATAGTAAAGGCATTGGCAACCATCGACTTTCCTTGTTCAGGTGCCGGACCACTTACAGGATTTTCTGCTTCTATCTGATTAGTGGGAGTATTAGGTGTAACAACCTTTGATCCGTCAACTAGTACACCATTACCTCCTAAGAAACTAATCAATGAACAGTTTTGAATATATGGAGATTGGCTGATTAAAGGCTTAGTTGTAGGTAAGTATGTATAACCTACTCTAGAACAATTAATATCTAAAGGGTCATCAAATGCTACAGCATAAGCAAATGTATAGCTAGGCACGCCGCTGGCTAAACCGTCTCGAAAGGTAAATTCTCCAAAATAGCAACCATTTCGTACACGTAATAAATCTAATCCTGGATTCAGTGGACGGATATTAACCGAACGTAAGCTATCGCCTTTCACGGTAACATTGTCAGGAACGATGATGGGATTATCGATATAATAATCGCCAGCACCTACGATGACGTTTACTCGAGTCCCGTTGACTGCGCTGCCTGAAGTATAGACCAATCCGGACGCTATTTGTAACGCACGTTTAATAGTTAGCACTGGTGCTGTAATACCATCATTGCCATCATTACCTTTGGTTGCTGATACATAGACTCGATTGCTACCGAAAGTATCGGCGTCTGTCCAATTTAATTGTCCGGATCCGTCGGTTCTTAATATCTGATTTAACCCACCTGTGGCAGTAGGTAATGTCAGTGTATAATTTCCTGCTAGGCTGTTAGGTGCTTTGATACCTGCAAAGTTAGTGCCGCTGCCTGTGGCTTCTTTCATTTGCAGCGTTTTAGCGTTTTCAATGGCAGTGTTTTGTGTTAAGCTAACTTGTGTGCTGGTTAACGTGGCCACAGTGGTGCCGTCTGCTACTGCGGTGATTGTACCGTCAGTGCCGGTGTCTGTGACAGTAACTTCTGTATTATTTTTAAAAATTGTCGATGTAATATCTAAGATGCTGTTGTCATCTTTTTTTACATAAACTTTACCGTCTGCGGTGTTGAGGGCAAATTCGCCCGCATCGAGTTGTCCGGCTGTTGGTGCTGTGCCAGCTACGCCGCTTCGTTTGTGTCTAATTTTTGTTGCCATGTTATCATCCTATATAGGTACGGGTCAGGCCTTTCGGCGCCCTGCGGGTCAAGTCTTACGACGCCCAATTAATAACTTCCGCCGTCAATCACGTCAGTCCATGTAGGTACGTTGCTGCCATCGGTTGTCAATATTCCATAACTTGTTGTTGCATTACTACCTGGATTGCTTGCTGCTGTTACTAGCAATCCGCTGGTATTATTTCCGTATATAACTCCATTAGTTGTAAAACTGCTTTGTCCTGTACCACCGTACTGGACTTCTAGGTCCGTGGTCAGCGTTAATGTTTTGATATTTACTGTTGATCCAGTTCCGCCAAGATTTAGCGTGCTGGCACCGCCACCACCGATGTTAACAGTACCAGTGGTTACATTGTTAAACAAGTCAACAGTACCCGTTGTTACATCGCTGGTTACTGTTACTGTTCCTGCTGCTGTTCCAGAAATCTTTAGCTGATTGCCTGTGATAGCACCGCCGATATCTACCAGTGTAGCAGCACTGTTGTTGTCACCTAAGTTGATAGTTCCGGAGCTAGCGATATTAGTTGTTCCAGTCAAGCTAGTCAATATGTTAGCTGTACCGGTGGTTACGTCTGTGGTTAAGTTTATAGTACCGCCAGTGGTTCCTGCTATCTTGACTGTGTTACCGCTATTGGTGCCGCCAAATGTTAATGTGCTAGCGGATGCTGCTGTTGTTGCGATATTAATTGCTGTAGCAGCTCCCAAGACGTTGCCTGTAGTTGTTGTGGCATTTAATAAATTGAACGTAGTTTGATCTGTAGTAATGTCGCCGCCCTTGACTTGCAGATCACCGTCGACAACAAGATTATTATTAACGTTTGTAGTACCTGTGGCTGCACCAATTTCTAAGATTGTTGCTGCTCCAAATGCATTAACGGTAGTAGTTGTGGTGTTTAATAAATTAACCGTTGCTTGATTACTGCTAACTGTAGTACCTTTAATTTCTAAGTTACCATTTATATTAGTAGTGCTGGTAGTATGCGCGATATTAATCGTAGCAGCATTGAGGAATGCATTGATTGTGGTAGGTCCATCATCGCCGATGCTGTTTTTATCGTCACGATTTAATAGATTAAAAGTTGTAGCAGTGCTGTATAAATCTCCGCCATTAATTCCAACATCACCTGTGAATGTTATGTTTGCACCTGCAACTGTTGAATCACCTAAACTTACTTTGTTTAGATATCTGTTTTCTACGTAATTAGCTACAGCTTCTTGTGTCGGTACTGTGTTTACATCTTGGAAACCAGTGCTGGCAATAAGATTAGCATTGTTACTGACTTCTCTTAACTGCACGCCTACAGGAACACCATTGCGTTTGAATGGTCCTATGGCTGCTAGGCCCGATAAGTTGATATTTTCAGCGTCAATGCTAACTTCACCTGTTAGGGCATTTACAGTGAAAAACTGACCGATTCTATAATTTCCAACCTGATCGCTGGTAACTGTAAAGCATTTACCATTGTTGATTTCAATGCGTTCTTTCGTTGGATCCGGTTCTCCGCCAAAGAATGGTAAAGCGTTATAGGTCACCCCGGCGCCTACATATTCTAACGCTGTTCCTCCAGTTGATACAGTTGACACATTATGGAATCTCACATTAGTACCTAATGCAACAGTCTGTATCGGAGGGAATGTATAAACTTTACAACTACCGCCGTAGGTATTATTTAGGAAATCGATAGCACCATCTTGTATAGCTTGTTTTTCATCTAAGACAGCCAATCGTTCGACATTTAAAATAGGATCTCCGTTGGCGTATTCTGGTTCTGATCTAGGATCGGGTACGTAACCAGTACCGTGATCTATCACGTCTATAACTATCTGTAACAAATCTTCAGCTTCGTTTCCTGGCCCCAATGGATCAACAGGAATACCCAGAGGCAAGCTAGTGTTTTGTAAAACTGTGTTTCCTGTTGTTGGAGTTATAAGAATATTTCTTGTTATGTTTCCAACTATAGTTTTCCAATATTCATAGGTTGCCTGTGTTTCTTCGATTTCTCCTGCTATGACGCTGCCTTCTGCATATGAAAGTGCTGCGTTAATAGTTTGGATGTTACCTTCATAGGTTAAATCGTAGGCCAGCGCATCGATGATATAGCCTACATCTCGTCTACAGGTAGCTACATCATAAATCAATGCAGGATAGTTTTCTGCTATCCAGTATTCTAATTCTGTTTGTATAAAGTTTTTATTAGCTAACAATATCACAGCAGCTTCATAATAACCAGCACGTCTAGGACTAGTAGGTGTATTGGTCACAGACGGAGCAGTTGAAATTCCAAGATTTATGATATTGTTTACTGTATTAAATCCATTCGTTATCGCAGTCTGCATGTTTGAATCGGCGGTATAGGTCAAGGCTAAATTTCTAGCTTCTTGGAGACCTGCGATAGTTTGAGATTTTTGTAGGCTAGTGACTTTGCTAGAGTAACTTCTCAGATAAGATAATCCAGCAAAAACTGTAGCGTGGTTGGTTCCTAATACAGCATCACCTAATACAGCATCTAAGATATATCCTATATCTCTACGGCATTTCTGTTCATCATAAGAAAAAGTAAACGATTCGTCTGTTACTTGAGAAACATAATATCCAACTTCATATCCCGTGATAGGATCAATTTCTCCTATGAGCATCACGCTACCGATTTGAGGTTTGTTTGCTAGATCATAGACTTCGATGAATTGATTCTTTGCAAGATTAGCTAGAGCAGTAGCACCGTTAGCCGGCGTGATGCTGACGTTAGGTTGGAAATCATAACCGCTACCTGGATCTGTTACAGTGATAGCATTAACTATACCTAAGATAGGATCGATGCTGGCTACAGCAGTAGCTTGTACACCGCCTGGTGTGGTTGGTGGATCTATGAATATGGTAGGAGCTACAGTAAATCCGCTACCAGAAGTTACTACAGTAATGCTGCCTACTTCGGAATAATAATCTTGATTGGTTTCGGCCGTGGTATAAGGATCTAGATAATAACCATCTGCTACAAAGCCTTCTGTACCAAAATCGATAACAGAGTTTGAAAGGCTTAGATATCCGCCTTTGCTTGCGTAAAAAGCCTTGGAGCAAAATACCGAGAAACAAGATACGATCTGCATATAACCAAAATTGGTAATATGGAATCCGACACCGCCTTGGGAAACCTGTGTAAACGCATCGCCTACCATAGATTTAATCGGACTCTGTGAACTGTATCGATCACCGTCTACTAAAATTCCTCCACCACCACCTTCGATGTCTATGCCATAGACATTTACCTGTAAAGGATCGATTTCATCATCTCGTAAAGGTCTAGGTCCAGTGACCATCGTTGCATTGAGATCGGGCTGTTCGGTCTGGAATGGCAACCATTCGACTCCGTTGCGCATCCAAGGTCCGTTGATGTTAGAACAATTTTGTATATAAGGTGATGTATCTACGATAGCATCGCTGTCTATGGCTACAGTATAAGCAGGTGCTGCTAATCCTTTGAATACTATGTTGGCTATATAGTTTGCGCTGTTTACTAAAAACAAATCAGGTGCATATTTTACTTTACCAGTGGCAGGCGTGCTAACAATATTAGTTCCTGCCTGGCGATAAGTTATTTGATTTGATGCAGGTACAGCATAAATGTTCACATCGGTTTCGTCAACGGAATCATTTGAACACCGTACTCGGATCCTGTCGTCGGTGCTCAAACCGTGAGGAGCAGAAACAGTGATAGTAGTTAAATTATTAGTCCGTACGATGTTGGTGATATCAAAACTTACTGGTCCGTTAGCTGGGCGGACGATAGTAGTTCTAAGACTGTCACCTATGACAGAAACTTTTGGTGGAACTCTTAAGGGATTATCTTCAAAGTATTCTCCGCTGCGCACATAGATAGTGGTACCTTGCTGTGCTTCTTCTAGAGCAGATTTTAAAGTTGCTTTGGCCTGGAGCGGCCCTTCTCCTAGCCCATCGTTGTTGTCGTTTCCGTCTACAGTGACGTACATTACATTAGTAACTTCAGGTCCTGGAATAGCACCCCCGATGATGTCTAAGTCACCACGGATGGTTACCCGTTGCGTAGGGTTTAATTCAACATTTCCAGATGCAGTTTGAAGGACTGTTGCATCTAAAACATTTGATAAATTTAAATTCTGTCTACGAAGATATTTCATAATTAAATTATTACATAGCTCACTGTTACACTTACTTGGGTAGCATTCGTTGTAGTAGCCCAGATACGATCTCCTGGACTTAAAACTAGTCTTTCTGCTGAAAAGGTAAAGGTATCGTTGGCATCAACAGGAACTTGTTTAGCTACTATATTTGTTGTGCTGGTTGTGTCTCCGCTCTTTACCACATATATGTCAAGGAATTGTCTTCCGATGGTATCATCTAAAGGATCGGGAGTGTTGAGATTGCAAAAGAACATTACTGTAACGGCTAGATCCGACGCTGAACTAGGACTTATCGCTAACGGAACATTGCTTAAATTTGTGCTTTGAATTGCCATTTTTTATCCTTATAGTATCAATGAATAAAGCAAAGCTTTAGTCTTACTGATCAGTTCGTCGTTGGTTCCTAGAGTATTTACAAAATACAGTCCTGTACCTCCTGTTCCTGGCACATTTGTCGAGTAAACTTTTACATAACCTATCGGTGTGGAAGGAATAGAAGCCTTATTTGCTAAATTTAACACGCTGTCGACTAATATATTGTCATTAGAAACATTAGAAATATTATTATTTTTAATTCTAATGTTATCTACAGTCAACGCATTATTATTGATAATAGCTCTTTGTGCTCCGTCTATTTCAAAAGTAATTTTGCTTACACCACTAGTGTCAAAATCATAGGTTTGTACTTTGGTATCGTTTTCAAATATTTTATTTGTGTCAGAACTTGCGGTCGCATTGTTTACATAATTTATCAATGCCAACATGTTCGGAACATAGTCGTCGTTTTTAACGGGATTTGGTTTTACTATTCCGCTGGCGCTTCCTGGAGGACCTAAAATAATATTTGGGCCTGCTAGAGTGTAGGTAAATGAATTAGCAGTAGGCGTGCTCGAAATCAAAATATATGTACCATTGATCGATGAATTGCTGATACAACTTACATCGACATGATTTTTTCCTGGTACTAATGGATCTAAACCAGGAACAACATTTTCTAAAGTAGTGACAGTTACCACTCCTCCCGTTCTTTGTATTTGGCTGATAGTGTAGGTTATTCCGATTAAGGCATAATCTAATACATTTTCTTCGTAGTCAGTTGTGCCTTCTACGGTAATTACACCGTTACCACCACCGATTAAAGTAAGATTATCACCTTTGGTAGTGATCTTGTTTGTGGCTATTGCTAATAAATCTTCATCAGCATTCCTAAATACCCAGGTCTGTTCAGTAGGAGAACCTGGTGTAGGAACGATATCCCAATCTTCGTAGAACAGTAATGAAACGTCTCCGTCAGGTGCCGACCCTCTGCTAATTTGAAATCCGGAACTGTCTTCTCCATTCCATGGAGTCACTCCAGGTCCTGGTTCTCCTCTATTTAGATAGATAATATTGTCATCTATTTCTAAGGTTTCAGATTTTACCGTAGTAGTATTACCTGCAACATACAAGTCACCGGTGATTCTAACTTCTCCCTGTGCGCCAACGAGTCCGCTAGGATTAGTATCGAGTACGATATTACCAGGAGTTGTTGTTGATCCAACGACTACTTTATAGTCGCTGCCTTGGACTCTTAGTACTTTAGACATTATCTACATTTCCAAATTAATAATTAGGCATTAGAAATCTTAACAGAAGTGTTTAATACTGCTGTGTCTAACACCCAAGGCACTGATTGTGGAAGACCTCCTACTAATGGAAACTGTGATCCGCTATCAGGGACAATAACTGCGCGATGAGCTGTTAATTTTGTAACATAGTATGTGTCTCCGTCACTGTCAGTAGCAACAATGTTTGCTTCTCCGGCAGCATCAACTGCATCACTTTGAAGTTCAACTACACCCTCGTTTGTACCATCAGTTACAAGATAACGACGAGCTCCCGTTTGTTTAATAATATCAAGAGCAATTGTAGAACCTGCAACAATTCGGCCAGTTATCGTGATTGCATTTTCTTTTGCTGAGGTTAATACAGAAGTACCTGTAACAGATTCTGTAAATGTTGGAGCGGCGTCTGCGGTATCAACGTATCCAGATCCTGCGGCCGTGATCACAACTGCTTTAGCACGGAAAGTGATAGTTAGTGTACATCCGTCACCTGCTACGCTGTTGTCAGTGGTCGCTTGAGCTCCGCTCGGCAAGGCTTCAAAACTACCGCGGCTTGCGCCGGTTCCAAAATCAACAGTTAAAACTTCTCCGCCGGTGTCAACTGTTGCAACACGAAAAATAGCACTTCCGCCGGCTGTAGTTACTGTTAACAAATCTCCAACTACGTAATCTGTACCTGCGGCTGTTGCAACAGCAGATAATGATTCAGATGTAACTGTACCTGTCGCTGTTGTACCTGTTGGATTTGTTGGTGCCGAAAAAGTTACTGTGGGTCTTACAGTATAACTACCTAGTGTACCTAATGTTACACTGGCTACACCTTCACCGCCGATAGTTGGAGTGTTTCTGTTACCAAAATATTTCTTGTTCAATGGACGTCCCATTTGTTTTCTCCTTTAAGTGACGTTCTAGGTCTACGCAGCGGGTTACTGCATAAGTCTGACATCATGTCAGTTCTTCTTTTAGACTATATATTTATCAATCATAAAAAAAGGGCACCGAAGTGCCCTTTTGAACCTTATAATACAGGGTTTCTTGATTAGCTAAACTTAACCTTAGCAGTAGTAACTGCAACTTTGCCTAGGTAGTCAGCAGCGTTACCAAGAGACGAAGCTGTGTTTGACAACTCAACATAACCATAACGTGTCATAAAGCTCACGACTGGTTCAAATGTTGATGGATCAAGCACAACACCGCTACTCATCAATGGAATGTATGGGCAGTAGAATGCTGCGGCATCACTCTCTGAGCCACCTTTGTAACCAATCAACACATCGTCACTGGTCTGATATGTGTTAACATAGATCTTCATAGCATTGTTTAGAGTACCAACGAACTTGGTGTTTGTCGGTGCTTCGAATGTGCCTTCTGTTGTGCGAGCAAAAGCAGAAGTTGTGGCGCTCTGAAGGATTGTTAATGCTGTGGGGCTAACAACAGCCCAGTTACCAGCACCGCGACGTGTACGCTGAGCGATCAAGTTAGCAACACGGTTGATTTGAACAGCTAGTGCGGCATGCTCATCACCAACAAATGTAGCAGTACCAGAAACAGCGCTTTGATCGTATGTTTCTGAAGCTGCGCCAGCTAGTGTGCTTAGAGAAGCTAAAACTTCTTGATCAATTTCAGCAGTAATTTCTTGTGCTAGTGCAGCCATGATTTCTGCTTCGATGTCAATGCCTTGTTGGGCTTGTGCATCTTGTGCAGCCTCAAATGTCCAGCGAGCAGACAATTTACGTGTCTTTGCTTCAACTGTTTGCTTGAGGATCTGGATGCTCATTCTGTTACCAGCAACACCTTCTAAAGTAGCTGTGTTAGAAGCTTTAGCAGGACTAGCTTCGTTACCAGAATAAGCTTCAGCGATCTTGAACGGGCTGAATGCTTCTTCACCAGCTACAACTCCAGCGCCTGCACTGGTGTCAGCATAGCGAACACGCAGAGTATGGATTTGACCAACTGGACCAGTCATTGGTTGAACGCCAACTAATTCGTTAGCGATAACTGTGGGCATAACTCGACGGATTACTGGAAGAATCACGCGATTTAATGTTGCGACGTTACCAGCAGAAGTTGCGCCAGCTGTGGCACTTTCTGCAAGATACTTGCGGGTGTTTTCTAATGTTACAGCCATTGTGGAACGCTTGGTGCCTTGTAGGCCTTCTAGTAGGGCTTCCTTGGTCTCGTTCCAACGGCCTGTTAGTAGTTCAGACATTTAAATGTTCTCCTTAAATTTTTAAACCAGCGAGCTTTCGAATATCGATTATATTCGTATCAGTCTCGCTACTACTTACGCTGTTAGGAATTTTATTTCCTGTTACTTCTTTAGCCTCTACTAGTGCCTTACGTTTTTGTGGAGCTTCTCCAGCGATCACAGCTGGTAGATATTTGTCAAAGCTAATACGTAACTTTGATGTCTGAACACTTTCAAGCAGTTCGGTCATGATAGCTTTTTGGTCTTTGGCCAAAGGAGCGATCAGTTCCGAGATAACTTCTTGACGTTGTTTGCTCTCCACTAGAGCCTTGATTTCTTGTTCTTTGCGTTCTGCGAGTTGGCGTGCTTGTGCGGCATCATTTTTAGCCGTGGCTAATGCCAACTCTTTCGCGTCTATGACTTTGAGCAATTTACTTGTTTCTGATTTTTCACTCAGATAACTTGTTTGATATTCGCTGGCAAAAGCTTCAAACAACTTACGACCAAAGTCGTTTCGACGAGCAGTTTCGATATCTTCTTTTAGTTGTCCGATCTCTGTTGACAGAGTTTTTTCAACTGTGGATTCTACCAATTGTGCTGCACGTTGAATAAATTGTTGTTTAATTTTAGCAAATGCTTCTTTGCCTTCACGAATCAAACGCACCTTAGTTTCTGCAAGATCTTTTTTATCTGTATAGAATTCTGCGATTTCTTGTGCTAGAGCTTCAACAACAAACTGTTCGAGTTTAATAAACTTTTCAGCCATTGTTTTTTGATCTTCATGCAACTCTTTGACTTCAGATGCTAGTTGACGGACTACAAATTCTTTCATCTTTTCTGCATCTTTTTTAGCCTTCATCATAGCCTTGGCTTTAGCTTCGGCTAGTTGCTCTCGATCTTCTACGAATTGAGCAATTTCTTCGCGTAGTTGGTCTCCTAACATGCGATCAACAGCTTCAACCATGATCTGTTTATCATGTTCGTAGCGTTGTGCGAATTCTTCGCGTAACTGTTGAGTTACTTGATCACGATTTTCTGTGATACGACGTTCCCAAGCAGATTCAATTTCGTCTCTAACTTCTTCTGAAATCACATTGTTTTCGTACAGAGATTTTAGTGCTTCCAACATTTGTGATTCTCCTCTTTATTGGAGTCCACCTATTATTCTTAATAGGCTTTCTTTTAAATAATACTGTGCTTTAGGATCTCCTTGCACTTCCTTCGCTATGCGCAGGTTACTATATCCACCTCGGGTATTCATAAGGTGTTCATAGATTGGTGTAGGATATGCTCCAGGAGCACTGGGTTGAGCTACCACATCCACTGTGATAATCTCAAAATCAGACACTTCTCCGGAACCGTCCTCTCGAACGTTTCCGGATCCGCGTGAACTGACTCCTAATTTCACTCCGCTTTCTAACATGGATTTCACCAGTTGTCCCATCGGAGTTGGTAGGATTTTTAATTTACCATAACCGTTAGGGCCGTCCATCCACATTTCTGTGATCATATGGCTTACACGGTCTAGGTTGATTCTTAGGTCGTCTGGATGATCAACTTCGCCTAGAACTGAGTATCCTCCTGCAATCTGATCGTTAAGAGTCTTGACAGCCTGGCCAATTTCATTGACAGGATAAACTCGCTGATTTTGATTCCTAACGCCGCCCTGGATGCAGATTCCTTTCATATAAAGGTTCTTACCGCCGTCACGGTCGTCGGATTCAACGATCATTCTTGCTTGATCGAAACTCAGGTTTTCGCGTAGATAATTCATCACTTATACCTTGTTACCTGGCACGATTCGGAGCGCCGTTGATTGGGGAGCTTGCGCTCTTATCTCCATTGTCTCCTGTGCCTTTCTTTTCAGCACCGTGTCCGGGTTCTTTTTTCTTAAATGCTGTTTTACCAGCATTTCCTCCTGGAACATTAATATTGCCGAAATTCTCTTCTTTAGTGAAAGGATTCAATAATCCGCCTTTGGTGCCTTCACCTTTGGCTTCTCCACCCTTTGCGATATTTGCAGTCGTGCCGCCCATATCATTCTTACCTGCTACGATAGACTTGGTATTTACACCATTATCACCGCCTTTGGGATTTGTTACTTTTTCAATGTATTCTCTCATGAAATTGTCGCTGACGTCAAAGCTGTCTTTAACGGGCTCATCCATATCCATGCCCATTTCATCGTCCATGCCCATTTCATCGTCCATGCCTTCTTCATCGGACATTAGTTTTTCAAATTCTGCTTTGAGTTCGTCTAAGGCATCTTCTAGATCAACAACACGATCTTCGATATCGTCGTCACTGTCCATGTCTCCATCATCGTCGCTTTCGATGTCGCTCATGAAATCGTCTGTGGCATCCCCACCGACATCATCGCCTTTTTCATCTTCGCCTTCTGCAAAATCAAAATTTTCGTCTACTTCTTCATCATCTTCTGTAGATTCATCTACTTCTTCCTCGTCTTCTTCTGCAGATTCAGTAAAATCTTCTGAAAGGATTTCTTCGTAGATTTCACGCGATTTTTCAACTACTAATTGATGGAAAATTTCTTTGGCTTTTTCTTGCTCATCGGCAATAAGGTGCTCGAGCATCTGCTCGAATTTTGATCGATCAGTCATGTTTTTCTCCTGTAATGTGTGCAAGGCTGTCAAATATATTTACTTAATTATGTAAAATATATGCAGAAATGATTGGATTTTAAGGTATTTTTAAATTTTACGCAGCAGGCTGCGGCGGAGGCATGTACATTTGCTTTACAAATTCCAATTCTTTTTCTTGTTCTAAGATATGTTGTTCACTGGCTTTTCTTAGCTCATTAACCTGCTTTAGAGTTAATCTTGTTTTTCGTGTATCATCTTTTTTCAAAGATGTAGAATCTCTGCTAGGATTATATCTCATATCGCTAGCCGCAGCTTTAGCATCAGAGTCTATGTAAAATAATTCTCTTAATATCATGATGTAATATTTATGCTGCTGGCGGTGTTGCTGGTGCTGCTGGTGCTGCAGGCGCGGCTGGTGTTCCGCCGGCTTCTGCTCCAGCAGCTGGTGTTTCCATTCCTTCCGGTGCAGCAGTATCAGTCATTGCACCAGTGTCAGCTTCTATGCCTGCTTGACTTATACCTACTCCTCTCATTTCTCCGCTGGCGTCTGTTATTTGAGATCCAGATTTCCCATTTTCTTCAGCCCATAAGCGTTCGTTTTCTGCCATTTCTTCTTCGCTTAATCCTAGGAAACGTTTTAACGCAAATCGTTTGCTCACGTATGGAGTTTGAGAAATAGTTCCATAGGTGTTAATTCTTTGATTATCAAGCTCTGCTTGACGATAAGTTGCAAAGTTCTGCGGAGGTTGGAATTTTAACTCAAACAAACTAGAATCAATGTTGAGTCCTCTATCATAGAGATAAAGTTTAAATTCTTGGTCGAATATATCCTGCATCAGACTTTGTAATCTCATACAATAATTATTAAAACGTAATTCCTGGATATATGCTGTACCAACTCTGCCATCGTTATACTGCGCTTGACTATCATCAGCACCTGTTGGTAGATAACTGCTAGGAATTCTTAAACCACGGAATAGTTTGTTAGTAAAATATTTTAAATCATCAATCTCGCCGAGATTCGTACCCCCCGGCAGTGTTTCAACTTTACTTCCTCGACCTTCTGCTGTTGTTGGAAAGAAATAATCTTCATTGATAGATAAAGGATTATATGCACTGTCAATTACATTAGTACCGCCACCGGTTGCACTAGGTATCCGTCTTTGATGTATTTCATTTTTTACCCTTTCAACAAAACTCATAGCCAAGTGACTGGGCATATTTCCTACATCGATATAGAAAATACGTCTTTCTGGAGCACGTTGAATACGATAGATTAGGATAGCATCTTCTAACAGTTCTTTTTGTTTAAAAACTTTAAAGACATTTTCTAATAGACTGTTACCAAATGGAAAGTTATTATCTAATCCCTCTGATAAACTCAGATGTATTACATGTTTGGCATCTACGGCCAACTCATTTTGTAACATTTCAAATCGACTACCGCTAGAACTTGATGCAGGATATGCACCTACCATACCTCTAGCTGCTTGGCCTCCTGCCACATAAGCAGTGCCGCGATTATTTGTATTAGTAGTGTTAGGATTGATAGTTGTTACTACTAGATCTTGGAAGTTAGGATTTAAATCACGTATGACATATTGTTCAGGTTCTTTACCTTCGCTTTCGTTAACGATAATCTTAACAATCTTAGCAGGATCGATATAGACCCATTTTTTATTCTCAGGATCTCTAATAAAAAAGCAATCTCCATATTTGAATGTATTACGTATTATACGAAAAATTCGTGTTTCAAATTGTTGTAATTTAGTCCATTGTTGTAGATACTCTCGCAGGATAGCGATTTCGCTGTTAGTGGCTTTACTTTTAAAAAACATATGGAAAGGCGTGCCGTTTTCTCTATTTTTTTGGCTAGAAAATTCAGCTAGGATATCTAATGCTGCATTGACTTCTGAATCCATGTCCATGGTATCATATTGCAGATATCTCTCGATACGATTCGGTGCACCTGTATATACATCTGGTAAGAAGCTAGAATAATTTTTACGGGCAGGGCCAGCTTGATTTCCACCTAATGTGCTAACAGTCGATGGCGCTGTATTAACTTTTACAGGTGTGAAATATTTTCGCCATGACATATAAAATTCTCCAATTTAACTACATTCTATCGTAGATGTTTGAACTATTAGATTTAGTTGCGCTGATTTGCTTACGTCCAAGATCTTCATTTTGACTAATTAATCGTTCCATCCTCATATTTAACTGATCTAAACTTTTAACTACGTCGTCTAGGCTAGCATTATTTTGACTGCCTGCAGAGGCTGTTTGCGTTGTTGGCTTCGAGGCCTGTGCTTGTCCGGCGGTTGTTTGTTGAGAGGGTTGATTCTGCTGTGATTGCGCACGCACCGCAGCAGGTACTGTAGCTGCATTATTTTTAATAGCCTGCCCAAATCCTGGAAGATTGATAGAATTTAAATCAACTGCAGGAGTTGACGGTTTGCTACTGATCGTGGTATCAATCGTTGAGCTAATTCCTCTCAATAATTCGTTAGGATCAAAACTTTGCGGATCAACGCTCTGCTGCGTTATCGAACCTTCGAGATTACCGAATTCATTGTCTATATCTTGTACTACTTTGGCCATAGTATCTTCAAAATCACCAAACGCATCAGCTGGAATTTCATCTGCTGAGCCAAGATTTCCAAATTCAGTGTCTATATCTTGTACTACTTTAGCCAAGACATCTTCAAAATCACCAAACGCATCAGCTGGAATTTCATCTGCTGCACCGAGATTGCCGAACTCGGTGTCTATGTCTTGAGATACCCTGGCCATGGCGCCTTCGAGATCACCGAATTCTGTATCTGCAGAATCTTCAGATACACGTTTCATGGCCCCTGCTAGATCTCCAAATTCCGTGTCTATATCTTGGGTCACTTTAGCCATAGCTCCTTCTAGGTCGCCAAATTCAGTATCAGGCATATCATCTGCTACACGTTTCATAGCTCCAGCCAAATCACCGAACTCTGTATCTATGTCTTGAGTTACTTTGGCCATGGCTCCTTCAAGATCTCCAAATTCAGTATCGATCATGTTTGAAAACATCTTTTGAGTGTCCATGTTGCTTAATTCTTGTTTAGCCTGTGCAAATTTATCGGCCACAGCAGTTGCGCCTGATTGTTGCATCCCAAGAGCAAGATTCTTCATCTGTTCTTCTGTGACCACTCCTTCTCTACCGTGTAATATGCTCAGTGTTCCTTCTCCAAAATCTTCTATCAGTTTCCCTGTAGCACCTAATGATCCCGAAGATCTACCTCCGACGGCCATGGAATTTATTTTTCCAGATATACTAACAAAGGTGTCACCTGTCACGTTTACGGCTTTCGTGGCAACATTAAGAGCAGCATTAGTCACTCCGCCTATCGGTCCTCCTTGTTGACCTTGGCTCATTAATCCCTGCCTAGCTCTACCTTCTATAATTGATTGTACATTTCCTTCTTTTCCGCCAGCCAATCTTTCAGCGCCTTCGACTGCATACTGACCTGCTCGAGATGCTTCTTGAGAGATGCTTTCTCCTTTTTGATTTCTTGTCATTACTGCGCCTGCAACACCGGCTCTTATATCCTGTACTGTACGTTCGACAGCAGTAGCTCCAGCTACAGTTCCGCCAACAAAACCTCCTTGTTTATCGAGACCTGATCTAGATTTTTCAATTTCAACTCTTGCTGCTTTTAAAACTTTAGCATAATCATCTTGCGTGGTCATCAACACATTCATGCTTTTAGCAGTTGCCTGTACAGAATCGTTGAACGGCATCATAGTTTCGATGTTTTTTATCATCGTTTTACCAATAGGTCCGCCTGCTTCGCCAAGTGTAGCCTGTAGTAATAAGGTAGGATCTTGTTGATTTCTCAGCATCTCAGCTGTAGCTCTTTCGCCGAACTGTTTTGCAGCGTCAAATTGTCCTTTGCCTAAAGCAGACATCTGATCAGCTGTGGCTTGGCTAGCTTTTCCAAATGTGGCAAATTGATTTGTTGCTTCTTCGCTGATCAGTGTGCCTGTGGCAAACAGTTCTTTGGCCATTTGCCCGCGGCCTTCGATCTCGGCTTGTTTTAAAGCAGCCATTGCATCTGTTCGAATCTTTCTAGCTTCTTCTTCAGTCTTGCCCATGGTCATCAATCGCAGTTTTGCTTCAACCTGTCCGTCGACTCGGTTCTTCTGCATGATTTCCATCTGCTCTTGGCGACTTTTACCAGTGAGTTTGGCCATCATATCCATTTCTCTAGCCATTTCAGCTGCGCTGTTTCTTGCATCAGCAGATGATTTTTCATCTGCTGCATTTGTAAATTTTTGTATAGAAGCCTGCATAGCAAGGACTTCGTTTAGTTCTTTAGACGAATATCCTAGATTCCTTAACTCCTTGTCCATGTTATTTTTAAAGAATCCGTCGCTGAGTTTAGCAAATGCTTCGGTTCCTCGAGTAACACTACCGCCCATGCCTGTCAGGTATTTTCCGTTGTCTTTTACTACTTGAGCAAACTCATCGAGATCTAATCTACTCCGCGCAGCAGCAGCACTCATCCCTACTAGGTCATTGCTGAAATTTGATCCTGTGCGACTTAGATCTCTAAAGGTGTTCAACGAATTTTTCGCAGTGTCGGAAAAGTCTTTTAAAGTCTCTTTGGTTATATTCCCGGCTTCTTTTAGATCAACTATAGATTTTGTAGGAGCAGCGCCGCTAGACGCATTCCTTGGTAAACTTTTAGAGATCGCGTCAGCTAATAATTGTGCGTCTGCTTTAGTAAAACTTCCAGTGGCCATTTATTTTTTTCCTAGAAAAATGCGTATATAAATACGGATAATAATATATTTATCGGGATCAAAAACTGCTATGAATTCAAATCCACTACAAAAGTATTTTAGACAGCCAAAAATTTTTATGTCTCTGCCTAGCAAAGGGTTATTTTACCCCCAAGGAGTTTTAACTGGAGATCATAATAATGTACCTATCTTTGCCATGACTGGTATGGATGAATTGATCATGAAAACCCCTGATGCATTATTCAGTGGCGAAGCTACAGTTAAATTAATCGAAAGTTGTTGTCCTTATATCAAAGACGGTAGAGAGATACCCAGCTTCGATGTTGATGCTCTGTTGATTTCAATTAGGATAGCTACCTTTGGTCCAGACATGACTGTGTCACATACCTGTAAAAACTGCAGGACTGAAAACGAATTTGAAATCGATCTTACATCAGTATTAGAATTTTATAAGGACAAAGTGTTTAATAGTAATCTAGAACTAGGTGAACTTACTGTTAATTTTAAACCACTTAGCTACAAAGACATGACTAGATTTAACACAGAAACATTTAAATTCCAAAAGATGCTGGCGCAGATCGAAGGTATTAACGACGATAAAAAACAAGAATTCATCGATGATGTCTACGAAAAATTAGCCGAGTTACAGCTAGACATTTTCTTAAACAGTATCGAATCTGTGAGCGGACCGGATTTTTCCGTAACAGAAACAGATCAGATCAAAGAATGGTTATCAAATTCTGAAAGAACACAGTATTCAGCCATTAAAAATAAATTAGAATCTAACAGAGAATCTTGGAGTACGCCTAAACATCATATCAAGTGTGCCAGTTGTGGCACAGAAGATGATATATCAGTGACCATGGATCAATCTAATTTTTTCGAATAAGATTATTGTCATTGTCTAATTCTGACATCGAAAAGCTAGTAGAATCGATGGAATTAGAAACCAAGCGAATCAAAGACGAAATATTTAGGATAAGTTGGTATATGCGAGGTGGAGTCAGCAGTCTAGATCTGTTTTATGTTTATTCCTTTGAAGATCGTCAGATCATGAACAACATCATCAAAGACAACATAGAAGCTACTAAGAACGCTAAGATACCCTTGCTCTAAGGTCTTTCTTTTACGCCAGCTAGGGGATCAGGAAGTCCCAAGGCACTGGCTTTATCCCTAACGTGTTGAGCCTGTTTTTCCATACCGGGTAGTATGAACCCGTCATCACCGGTGATCTTTACACCCCCAACGACAATATTTTTGTTTCCAGCGTCTTTGCGTACCTTCATATCAGGAACATATTGAGCACCGTTTTTAGATAGTTCACCGGAAGAAGCAGGAACTTCTGATTTTGGCCGTTGTATCGGAGTTTGAAGTGCAGCAGGAACCGGTATGTCAGCAGCTTCTAATGCTTTTACAGCTTGGTCTTTAAGTTCGGTAGTGATAACTCCTACAGTTCCATTGGTCAGTTGCATTATCCAATGTTCCATGAATTTTTTACCTGCATCTGTGGCCATGAATGCCAGCGCAGCGGTAGAACTCATTCCGATAAATTTTGAAAAAACATTCTTAACTGCGTCAGGTGTTAAATCAACCACTTTGATCGCAGTGCCAACAAGAGGTGTTTTGCTGGCTACCCATCTTAGAGCTCTTATTATGAGACTAGGTGCCTTGAACGCAAGCAAGGCAGCTATCACCAATGCTCCCGCAGCTTGCATTCTGTCGTTTTCCGCAGTGGCTAATGCTTGTTCCGGAGACATATCATCATAGATAGAAGGTTTGCCTTTAAGGAAGTTTTCGTATTCTTCTTGGATTTGTTCGAGCTTAGACCAATATTCTAAGACCACAGCCATACTGACGAACACATGAATGCCTTCTAATACTATACGAGGGTACCCTTTTATCCTCGTTTCAGCAGCTTTTCGAGCACGAGCATTCTTCTTAGCTAGCTCTGCGATAGCTTCAGCTCGATTAGCCTTTAGTTTAGCTTTAAATTCTCTAGCTCGACGAGAACTAGGAGCGAGACCTTTAGGCTTACCCTTAAATAGATTTTTTAGTTGGCTGACACCAACTTCGTTGAGATCTTCAATGATTATTTCAGAAACTTTCATATTCTTATTTATTCGATGAAGAACTGCGTTCTTCAGTTCTTCGCTCTCGCTCGAACGTTTTTCTTTTATATTAAAAACACGGAGTGTTTGAATATTATCCAGATTGTTCAGTCACACTTAGCCCGCTAGGGCTAAGATTTGAACATTATCCGAGTTGAACCATGTCACATAGCGTTAGAACTACAAGGTAGTAAAAAAATTTTACTGCCTCACGCAGGCGGTTGCCCGGTACCTGCTCGTTCCGTCTTATTACAACGGCGGGTCTGTACACATACGCTATCATATGCACAGCCGTGGGCTATTAACCCTCTTTTAGCCTTTTAAAAATATTTTCAAACAGCAAAATCGGTTGTATGTAGGCATATCCGATCCTCGTCCTGTTAAGGATAGTTACTGAGTACTCTTTAACGGCGAGAGATTTCCTTACCCTGCGACATCACCAGGGATTTGGGCGTACGAAATTAGCCTACGCTGAGCTTAACCGTTTGATTGAATTTGAGATTGTTCTAAAAGACGTTGCCTAAGTATGTTTGAACCGCCTACTCTGACGTTGATTATACCATTATAGTATTCGTCAGTTTCTAAAACCCTGCGTTCAAACTGCTCTCTTGCCTCTAAGTATGACATTTCTGCCTTGGATTGACAAAGATACAGTATTTCTCTGCGGAAATTTTCTGCGCCTAACTGCTCAACATCTGCCTGTAGCCTATCTGATGATCCCCAATAGTCGCGCCAATCGCTTTCTACTGTGCCGCGTCTTTTGAGTTTTCGGCCTTTCAGTGGTGGTCGTGTTTTCTTAAACTGTGTTAATTTCTTGCCTATGTATTTTTGACCAGTGATGAGATTTGTGATGATGTAGACGAATCCTATATAACCTTCAGGAATTTCCTCTAAAGCTGAATCTTGATAAAACCATGTCATTAGCTGTTTAGCTGTTTTGTTCTCCCTGTACCTTTGAAATTGAGCTGCGATATTTAGGTGATTTTAATTTTGGTTTTTTGTCTCTAATAGCCTGTATTTCATTTCTGCGTTCACTACAAAGCCGCCGTATGTCACTGAGCAAACGACGTAGTTCTATGCCAGCAACATGAGTTCTTCTTCCTTCCCAGTGTAGATTGCGATCAAAATATTCATGCATCTTTTCTAGCAGAAGCTCATGGACATCCTTGGTCATTCTACGATCTCCAGATCGTTTTCATAACTGGTGAATCCGTTTTCTTTGATCACTTTGAGAACATTGTTGACACGACCTACTAGTTCGTCCTTGTGGCTGATCAGATAGATATTTTTCTTTCTTTCTCGAGCCATTTTTTTCAAAACACCCAAGGCATTTTCTACACCTGAGGCATCCAGTCCATTATCTATGAGTTCGTCGATAAACAAGAGATTGATATTCTGATAAAGGCTTTCCCAGACGTCTCTGAAACTCCAACTTAGACCTAAAATCAATCTATTTCTTTCGCCTCTAGATAAGTTATCAAAATCTAAATCTTGTCCTAACTGTGTAATTTCCACACTGAGATCATTCTGGAACATCACTGTGTGCGGCAAGCCCATGCGATCTAGATAGTATGTTAAACGATTGTTTAAATACGCAAGATTTTGATCTATGATCTTTTTACGGATGAATGAGTCTTTGCTGGTCAGTAGTTTCAATAGGAACTCTTGATGATCTTTGAGAGTCGTAAGATCGTTGACTAGATCCCAAGTGATGGTCTGTAAAGCAGTGTTTTTTAACTCGTCAATCTGTTCTTGATAAGGATCTGTTTCAGTTTGTCGATTACCTAGAGCAGTTTCTAAACTGGAGAGATTATTTTGATGCTTGAGAGCCTCCTCTACAGTGTCATAGTAAGTCTGAGGCCGGCCGTTGATATCTCCGATCCCCTCCAACTCTGCTACCGCTGCTGCGTAGCTATCGCTAACGTTCTGCAAATAGCTAGCCGCATCTTGTAGATTTTTTTCCGCTGCTGCGGCTAACTCCTCGTGTTTGTGCGTATGAAGTGCTTGCTCACAAGCCGGACAAGTTTTGTTTTTAAGTTGATCAACTTCTTTTTCGTATTTTTTAACCTGTTTATCTGCTTGGATTAATGCAGTTTCTAAAGTAGCCTTTTCTTTGTTAAGACTTTTGATCTTAGTGCTTTGTTCTTCGTAGATTTTAAGTTTAGCATGTTGCCCTAATTCTCGTTCGATGTCCACAGATTGTAAATCTAGAATACTTTTAGCGATTTTTTCGCAGTCTTCTTTTTGCTGCGTATACCACGCCTTTTGCCTAGTTTCTAAACCCTCGATGCTCTGCTGTATTTTTTCGTTAGATTTTTTAGTGGCTTCGATGTTAGCATTTTCTTGTGTGATTTGATCTTTGGTAATTCGAATCTGTTCTTTGAGAAGCTCTGCTTTTTCACTGAGTAAAGTGATGCCTAGCAGTTGTTCGATGACAGCACGTTGATCATTAGATTTCATGCTTAAGAATGGTTCTGTATATGTGTTCAATGCTACGATATGTTTGAACATGTCATGGCTCATGCCCAACAGTTCGTCTATGTCCTTCTGCGTCTCTCGCATGTCACCTTGGCTGTCGTCGGTGGCTTCGGAACTCTGCTCGATATCGTCAACGAAGAACTTCATCACTGATGGCTTCCTACCGCGTTCGATGCGATAGTTGATGCCATCTTTTTCAAAAAGCAGCGTAACCAACATGTTTTTGTTATTGATCTTATTAATCAAATTGTCTTTTTTGATGTTAGTTAGGGCTTGGCCGTAGAGAGCGTAGCTTAATGCGTTGACTATGGTTGTTTTACCAGTGCCGTTGCGGCTTCCAGAATCATCACCTCCTTGGTCTAGATTTTCACCAAGCACTAAGGTCAGCTGCTCTCGGCCAAAATCTACAGCTTGGGTTTGATTACCCACGCTCATGAAGTTTTTCACCGTTAGATCTTTTATCTTAATTGCCATATTGCCTCATTAAATTATTTTTCCATGGTCTTATCATAGGTTGTTGTAAATGTCCAACAATATTTTAGTATCATAGTTGTCACTCTGTATGCTTACGATCTGATTGCTAACTATCTGATCCACGCTTTCAAAGGTCTGTATATCGATACTCGATGTGATTTCTACTTCTTTCTTTTCTGGAATCAGAGTAAGTTCTCTGATATCATAATCAGTCATAAATTTTTCTTTGATAAAACTGGCTTCTTCGTAGGTGATGTTTATGTCTAGAGCCACCCTGAGATGCATCTTAGATTTTAAGAGATTATCTGCATCGTCAATAAGCTGACTGAGTTTTACAGTCCTGTATTTAGGAGCATCAAACCAATTTAAATATTGTGGTTGTTGTCCCCATTCTAAAATCATCATTCCGCGATCGTCGTCCCATGCGTCTGCATAGTTGTGGGGGAAAGCATTTCCGATATAGATCATATTTAGGCGTTGCTGCCTTTTATGAAAATGCCCGCTAAATCCTAATTCATAATTCGAAAAATGTTCTAGTTGTATTTCCCCATGATCAGGCATTTGCACCATAGCGTTCATAAAGAAGCTAGGTAATTCGAAGTGACCAAAAATATATTTGCCACCTCGTTTGCCTATACTCTTCCATTCCTCGCCTACTAGCCAAGGACATAAGGTAACATCACCTATAGTAATAGGCTTGTGTACTACAGTGACACCTGGGATATATTTGCCAAATTCTACAGAATGAATATCTCGCTTGTCCTTATAATACAAGTCGTGATTACCAGGAAAGAAGAAAAACTGATCAAATGCTTTTCCTAGTTTTTCTAAAGCCCTAAGGCTGTAATCCATGGTAGTGATATTTAGGCTGTTGCGATTGTGATGCCAGTCGCCCATGAATATGCCTGTGTCACAGCCCGCCTTTTTGGCCTCTTCTATATACCAATCTACGAATTGTTCACAGTCTTGATTGTGTGTTTGGCTATTAGATTTTAACCCGAAGTGTATGTCCGTAAAACAGGCTACTTTTTTAAACAAGTTACTCAAATTATGATCTCCGTTGATCTATTATAACTGACAGGCAGCAACAGGTCAATCTTCAGAGCCTTCAAATCTCTTCATCGCATTAGCATAGTCGCCTTCGCCCATTCTGGTGTAACTAGGATTCATACCGTTCATTTCTAATAGATCATCTCGGATATTTTGATTACGTTTTTCTATGTTAATAATTCTTACAAAACTATTAGTCACTGCGGCTGTAAAATAAGCGAAAGGGTTGTCCGATTTACTTTCGTCAAACTGTAAACCAATCTGGGTTAATTGTAAAATAGCCTGCCCCTTCATTTCGTCATTGTAGGTATAACCGCGAACATTGCCCCGTGTAGCATAGCGTTCGCAGAGCTTAATATACATGCGAGCTAGATTATTTGTGACCTGTCCGTGATCTTTGCTAAATTTGCCTTTTTCAACAGTGCCTTTCCAATGACTTTTTCCAACACATACTAGTTCGTCATTCTCATTAAATTTCCAATGTTGGAAAGGAGGAAAATTAACCTTGTCTCTATGATCGGCTGTGGATTTGGGATTCTTTTTCCGTGTGCTGTTTAACGGAACATGATCAAATGTCATAATACGGAAAATCACATCCGTTTTAGCAATTTTTTTATAATCTATTTCGCAGTCAGCCAACTTGACCTTTTCTCCTGCTTGTTTACGCCTCTCGAATTCTTGTTGGCTTAGTCTTTTGGCTTTGTTTCTTTTGGCGTCTGCGACTGTACGAATATTAATCTTACCTACACTAGGTAAGATTAAGTCGTATTGATGATATTCTTTTTTAGTAAATGAGCAATATGTATTTTTGCTCCTATGTATTTCTTCTAACAAGTCTTTATTGTTTAAGTAATTGATTTTAATTTTAATTCTCCTTTAAATGTTTGCAATTATCAAAGTGCCATCTAACCATAGCACTAGCTCCGCCGGATTTACCACAAATAGGGCAAACACTGATCGGTTTTGAACGATTCTTTAATTTTTCTTTAATTTTTTCTTTTGTTTCTGTTGTTTTTAGTTTTCCTTTTGCAGCGATTGACATTTTCTTTTTAGATTCTTCTTCTCGTTTACGTCCATTATTTGCTTTAGAAATTTTCTTTTTAGTTTCTTCAGAAAGAGGATGCCTGATTCTGTTTTTTGCTGCAATCGATCTTTTTAATCTAGTTTCATCAGATTCATTTCGTTTTGCTTCTGATAGTTTCTTCCTTGTAGTAAGGGAAGGATTTTTTAAACCTTCTCCACCGTTTGTTTTATTATTAAGTATTCCTGTGTTTAAATCTTTTCTACCGTATTCTGCTATAAGTTTTATTTCTAAATCGAGTGCTTCTTGTTCAAACAAATTTTTTTTAAAAAATATTATACATTCTGGTAGAGGAGGCTCAATCCCGTGATGTTTAACAAATGCTCGATTATCAATACCTTTTCCTATATAATACGGAGTACCTGCTGTTGCAGTTTTTGAGTCTTTACTTCTAATGTAGGCATACACATAAAAATTATTTTTCATATCTTATTTATCTATTAAGATAGTTAACTTTCATAATACTCCAATATAGATCTAACAATTATAAACTACGCGGTTTATTTTGTCAACTAAATACTTGACAAAAGGAGAAATCGATGCCATTTGATGTAGGTGCCGGATTAAACACAGTATCTAAATTATCTAGTGGTGCCTTAGGGTCTTCGGGCGGCGTATTAAGCGGAGCACTAGGAACAGCCAGCAAACTTGCAGGAGCACTTAATAATTTATCTAATCCTGCTGCCTTGATATCCTCATTAAGAAGCTTAAATCTACCAAAAGGCGGCGAATCTGGAGTAAAATTATCAAATGCCGCAGCCGCGTTTGGTGGAGCAGATGCCAGCAACGATTGGCGTGTTAGACTCAGCGTGCCATCTGCTTTTGTAGGCAGTCCAGTATTGCAACCTTTAGTGCAGGCCGGGGGTTTGATATTTCCTTATACCCCTCAGATACAGATATCAAGTTCTGCTAATTATGAAGATACCAGTGTAACTCATCAAAATTATCAATTTACCAATTATCAAAACAGCAGAATTAATGCCATACAGATAATCGCACCATTTAATGTTGAAGACGGAGCTCAGGCATTATACTGGCTAGCAGCGGTACATCTTTTGCGTAGTGCGACTAAAATGTTTACTGGCGACGGGAATTTACAAGGAAATCCGCCACCTATATTAAAATTAAATGGTTACGGAGATTACGTTTTTAAAAATGTTCCTGTGATAGTGCAGAGTTTTTCTGTAGATCTCCCACAGGATTCAAATTATATTAATACCAGTGTGGCCGCAGCCGCAGCATCTGCATCTCAGGGAGGCGGCCCTTTGAGTTCAATAGCTGGTATATCTAGTACTAGTTCCCAACTAGCCGGTCTTGCCGGAGCATTAGGGGCAAATAAAGCTGCTAATGCCTTAGGTGCTATCGGCGCAGTAGGAGGAGCTGTAGCTGGAATCAGTAAATTGATCAATAGCGCAACTTCTTTAGCCGGTGGCGGCGCATTCGCTACTAATGGAAACAGTTGGGTGCCAACTAAGAGTGCGATGAACATCACCGTACAACCGATATACAGCAGAGAAAGTGTAAGACAATTTAGCCTGCAGAAATTTGTCAACGGAGAGTATGTCAACGGAGGATACGTATAGTGGCAACTTATACTAATACCAGCCCTTGGGCATCTACCGAAATCGTTCAAAATTATCTTGGAATCTTAAACATCAGACCAGTTGCAGCTGAAGAAGACGACTATCTTTATAAAATAGAACCGCAGTATACACATAGACCAGATCTTTTAAGTTATGACCTTTACGGTACATCGAAACTATGGTGGGTCTTTACACAAAGGAATCTCAATGTCCTACAAGATCCTATCTATGATTTTGTTCCAGGCGTTGAAATATATATACCGAAGAGATCCGGTCTAGCTAAAGTATTGGGATTATAACATGCCTATTGATTTAGATAAAGCCGCTACTACTCTCACCAATGCTGCAAGAAACGTAGTGAATAATTCAGGGCTGGCAGCAGGAATATCAGCACCGGGTTCTATTGACTCATTAAAAAATAAACTTACTACCGGAGCTTCATCTTTAATTAGCGGAATTACCAATTCTATCCCGGGAGTGTCTACTCTTGAATCTGCTCTGCAGAATGCAAAGAACAATGTTAATAAATTGGGTGACATATTTCAAAATGCAGAGCAATCAACAGTTACAGTCCCTTCAGGAATCAATGGAAGAGTACCCAATGTTTTACATTATTATAGTTCTTACAACTATATTTTTACCCTCAGTGTGTTAGATGATGCACAGATCAATTTCCCCAATGATACATATCGTAAAGGTTTGCTAGGACCTCTTTTATTAAAAAGCGGCAGCGGAGATCCTACTAATAGAGTACCAACTGCTAATAAGACCAAAGCCAACCCTTCTGGTAGTTTTGATTTTTATATCGAAGATGTAGAAATACAATCTCAGATGGGGTTCGAAAGGAACACTGGTAACACCAATGCCACGGGATTTAAATTTAAGATAATTGAACCTTACAGCATGGGAATGTGGTTTCAAACTTTACAAGCAGCAGCAATAGCCGCAGGACATAGAAACTATCTTGACATGCCTATTTTATTAACATTAGAATTTAAAGGGCATATAGACGCAGATTTACAAAATGTGCAGATAGACAAGACAACCAAATATTTTCCTATGAAGTTGCGACAGTTTAGCATAAGAGTAACTGCTAAAGGATCTGAATACGACATAGACGGCTATGCGTTTAATGAAAAAAGTCTTTCAACGATCTATAATCAATTAAAAACGGACATGTCCATCACTGGAGCGACGGTAGCTGAGATGTTACAGACAGGAGAAAAAAGCCTACAATCAGAAATCAACAAAAGATTAAATGAATCGAAAAAAAGAAATGATATAGCAATACCTGATCAAATATTAATTAGTTTTCCTAAGGATCTTAAAACAGGTCAATACAATCCTCCTTCAACAGATAATTCTACACCTGCATCAGCAACAGTTAATCCTAATGCCGCTCAGACACCCCAAGCATCGTCGGATTTCTTTAAAAAGATTGGACTAGTGACTAGCAAAGTTAATGGAACACAAGTGCAAGAAACAGCCGATATTAACGACCTTGGTGCAAGCACTATGGGATTTAATTTGTATAACAAAGGTGATACTCCTTTCGCTAAAGATAATCTTGCCTACGATGAAAAGACTGGAACTTATAAAAGAGGAAATATAACGATCAATCCCAGCGTAGGAGAATTTAAGTTTGCACAAGGCAGTGATATAATAAATGCAATTAACCAAGTCTTATTAATGAGTGAATATGGAAGGACAGCATTGACGCAAGTCAACAATAAAATAGGATTAATTAAATGGTGGAGAGTCGAACCTCATATGTTCTATATTCCTTCAGATGCTAATCTTGCTTACACTGGACAAAAACCTAAATTAGTCGTTTATAGAGTAGTACCTGTTGATGTTGATGTCAGTTTTTTCCTCCCTCCTAACTCTTCTAGACCCGGAACTGAAGAAGCTAAAAAGCAAGTAATAAAAGAATACAATTACATCTACACAGGCAAAAATTTAGACGTTTTAGATTTTGATATTGAACTACGTGCAGGATTCTTTTCGTCGATCGCAGCAGATTCTGGAAGCAATAATGAGGGTAAGCAGATCAAAGAAAATACTGGCGGCGCAAGCGACGGACAAACTGAAAATAAAAATTCAACTCCTTCTGGAAAGGCTCCTATAAACAATGTGCTTCCGACCAGCATGCTGAAAGATTCGGTCGGTACTACCACAGGCGGAAAAGGTGGCGGTGGGCTCGATGATGCAGCTTCTATAGCAGCGAGACAATTCCATGATTCTATAACTGCAGGTGTAGATATGACCAATCTCCAATTAAGAATATTAGGAGATCCTTATTATATTGCTGACAGTGGAGTGGGAAATTACACAGCGGTAGCTACAGATAATAGAAATATCAATGCTGACGGTTCGGCAGATTATCAGAGAGGACCGGTCCATGTCCTAGTCAATTTTCGATCTCCTATCGATATCGATCAAGCGAGCGGCTTATATGATTTTGTTGGCACGGCTGAAGTCCCTCAATTCAGCGGATTATATCAAGTAAACAGAGTAACATCAAATTTTATTAGAGGAAAATTTACACAAACCTTGATAATGATGAGATTACGCGGTCAAGATATACCAAGCTCAGAACCACCAAAATTAGCTATGACACCTAGCAGCACTACCACTAGTGAAGCATTAATCAATGAAGATGGATCTGTAAGTAATTTTAGAAGAAACAATGAAACCGGAGAACTTTATGATGCTACAGGGTTATATGATAATCAAGGAAGGGCGTTATTTTAAAATAAATCATTATGCCAGAAGAAATTAGAGTAAGCGCCGTCGAAGGCGGCAAGATGAGCAGCCCAGGACCATTCCTGGCAAAAATCATTTCTCATCTCGATCCAACCTATATGGGATCTTTAGAAGTCCAATTAATGCATGAAGTAGGCAATGACGAAGGTAGATCCGGTCAGTTGCACGTTGTAAAATATCTTAGCCCATTCGCTGGACAGACCAGTGTTGATTATGTAGGCGAGGATCCCGACGATTACAATAATACGCAAAAAAGTTATGGTATGTGGTTTGTACCTCCTGATGTGGGAACCTTAGTTGCTGTGATATTCATAGATGGAGATCCGAGAAAAGGATACTGGATAGGTTGCGTACAAGACAATGCTATGAATTTTAGCGTACCAGGACAAGCAGCCACCAGTTTCCATGTCGACGGCATCGAAGAACGGGTACCTGTGGCAGAATATAATAAGATCGCACAGGCTTCGACAGCAGACCCAACACAAATTAAAAAACCGGCCAGCCCCTTGCAAGATGTATTAAATGAACAAGGTTTGTTATTGGATGATATACGAGGCATCACTACTAGCAGTGCTAGAAGAGAAATACCTAGTTCTGTTTTTGGTATCAGCACACCTGGACCTGTAGATAAAAGACCGAATGCTAAGAAGGGAAGGATCGGCAAATCAGAACACAAAATCGCTTCAGGATTCGTTAGTAGATTAGGCGGCTCGACCTTTGTCATGGACGATGGTGACGATAAGTTTCTTAGAAAAACTGCTGCTAGCGACGGCCCACCTGAATATGCCGCAGTAGAACAAGACGAGACTGACGGATTGCCCGAGATACCACATAATGAATTGTTAAGGATAAGGACGAGAACAGGTCATCAGATATTATTCCATAACAGTGAAGATTTAATTTACATCGGAAATTCTCGAGGAACTACTTGGATAGAATTGACCAGTGATGGTAAAATTGATATCTATGCGCAAGATAGCATTAGTATTAGAACTAATCAAGATTTAAATCTACATGCAGACCGAGATATTAATTTCGAAGCAGGAAGAAATATCAATATCAAAGCGACAGAAGAAATGCATACTCATGTTATTAAAGATTCAATATTAATAGTTGACGGAAATCAAAAA
>Ga0169931_10001623_pt1 | contig 36995 bp, 34 predicted proteins | sample Kivu_15m_20L_FD_129675 | JGI IMG/M metagenome (GOLD analysis project Ga0169931, IMG submission 129675) | Freshwater microbial communities from Lake Kivu, Western Province, Rwanda to study Microbial Dark Matter (Phase II) - Kivu_15m_20L... | ecosystem: Environmental > Aquatic > Freshwater > Lake...
CGCAAGCCCCTGAGATCCAGGATGCCATCGAGCGACTTACCCTTCTGCTGCATCTTCTTGTGAATGCTGTAGAGATGCTTCGGCCGGCCGGTCACCGTCGCCGGGATCTGCGTATCGCTCAGCATGCGGGCAAGCTGCGTCGCCGCACGCTCCACGAACGCCTCGCGCTCGGCGCGCCGCGACTCAAGTTGCCGGGCAAGCGATCGATAGGTTTCGGGCTCCAGAAAGCGGAAGGCAAGATCCTCGATCTCCCATTTCAGCTGCCAAAGGCCCAGGCGATTGGCGAGCGGAGCGAGGATCCGGAGACTCTCCTCGCTCACGATCCGGGCAGGGCTCTGTCGATGGACCGCGCAGGACCGCAGGGTCTGAAGCCGCCAGGCCAGAAAAAGCAGCACCACCCGGATGTCATCAGCCATCGCGAGCAGCATCCTTCGCAAGGGCTCCTGCTCGGATCCGGGTCGACTCATCAGGCCGCCCTCGCCACTCAGCCGCAGCAATTGCCGGATCCGATCGACCAGATGAGCGACCGCCGGGTCAACTCCCTCTCGAATCTGCTGAATCGGAAACCGCTCAGGTGGCGCAACGAGCCAGGCCGCTGCCTGGGCGGTTGCGTCGACGCCCAGCCCTGAGAGAATCGCCGCAGTCGCACCTGCCTGCTCGACATCGGTCTGCCCAGGCGAGTCGGCGCCGCTTGAGCTAAGCTCGACGGACCGGCTCAAGAAGCTTTGGACGCGCGCAAGCAGATCGTCCTGATCGGGTCGGTTCATCACTCAATTATTGCGTTCATCACGATGTTTCGAAAGCTATTCCGAGGTCTGCGCCCCAAGGTGATCGAAGACGCCGTCTGGACGCAGAGTCTGGCGGCCATGCGGTTTTTCGACCGGCTTGTGGGAGATGACCGTGAGCGCCTGATCGATCTGGCCCGTCAGTTCACCGTTTCAAAAACTTTCAGCGGGACCCACGGCCTGGAAGTGACCGATACGATCCGTGCCACGATCGCCTTGCAGGCCTGCCTGCCGGTGCTGCGGCTCGGGCTGCGTCCCTATGACGACTTCATCGAGGTGATCATCTACCCCGACCGTTTCCTGGCGCCCCGCTCGAGGACTGACGAGGCCGGCGTGGTACATGAGGGCATCGAGGAATTGGCCGGCGAGGCGATGGACCAGGGGCCGGTGGTACTGGCCTGGCCGGACATCACGCCCGACCCGATGTGGGCGGGAAGTGTGGTCATCCATGAGTTCATCCACAAGCTCGACATGCTGGACGGTGAGGCAGACGGCTGCCCGCCTATGGCCTCGGCGGACCGAGTCGAATGGATGAGGATTCTGGAGGCCGCTTACGAACGGTTTTGCGATCAGCTGGACGCGATCGAGGCGGCTATCCCGATTGATGTCGACCCGGAATCGGAGGCGGGTGAGGCCTGGTTTGCCGACCTGCCGCTTGACCCCTACGCCGCAACAGACCCAGCGGAATTCTTCGCGGTCTCCGGGGAGGTCTTCTTTACCGATCCGGAAGCCCTGCGGCAGGCTTTTCCTCGACTGTTCGAGTGCTATCAGCAGTTTTTCAGATTCGACCTGTTGCCGCGCTGTGACGGCTGAACTCAAGCTCGAGGCGGGCGAACTGCGGTCGGACCGCAGACCGGTCAAAGGCGGGAGGTTCGACGTTTTGATGCTCCGACACTCGACGCTGCTGGCGGCGGGACGCTCGGCCCGCTCGCTTCGGTGTTGCGGCTTCGACTGTCAGCCCGGAACAATGCCGCACGCGCCCGGGGCCCAGATCTCGCCCGCGAGATCGCTTTCCTGGAGGTGGGCTTTTTCGGTCTGGACGCCTGGGGCGGGAGCCCCTGACGAAGAGGCGTCGGCGCGCGTCGGGCTGTCTGATGAACCGCCTGTGGAACCGTCGGACCGACCCACTCCAGAACCACGCACCGTGTCGCCCCCGACAGCCTCGCTGTGAATCGGGAGGGTGGCGACGGGTTCCAGCGGGGGTGAAGCCAACAATGGTCCGGTCCCCGTCACAGATTGCACCCGATCGGGAGTGCGCGCGCTCGCGCGGACGGGGGACTGCATCCGCGCCTCGGCATGCACCCGCAAAAGCATGCGCGGTGCGCCATCGTCGGCTTCCGGCTGCCGGGCAAACAGACAGGGAGGCTTGCAGGCCTCAGGCCAGCCCGATAGCGCAGCGATCAGGCGACCCGCAAGCGGTACACGGAGCGGCAAGGCAACCTGAAGCTCGAGGCGCAGCACGCTGGCATCGCGCAGCGTCTGTGCGGACGACTGGCCGATCGGCTCGGCCCCCAACCAAGCTGCAACGCCGCTGGCCGGCCGCATCTGCTCGGCTCGGGCATCGAGATTGTCGACCGGAATTTCGAGCAACCCGGCGATCGGACGTCCCGCCTGATCGATCGCTGGCTCGCCCCAGTCGATGAAGCTCTGTCGCGTCGGCGAAAGCTGCCGCCAATCCATCCAGCTTTCGTATCTGGCCTTGCGCAAGCGATCGAGAGACTGGGCGACACGCTGCGCTGGATCTCCGCCCGCTCCATCCATCCAGAACGCAATCAGTCCACGCGCGAGCCCATGATCAATGCTTGACTCGCTGGCATGACCCACGGCACCCGCCCTGACCGCCTCGAAGGCGGCGTGTTCGAGCAACTGACGTGCCTGAAGGACAAGCACCCACTGCCAGGCCCCAAGACCGAGTGCCAGCAGGAGCGGAAGCGCGATCAGAAACTCGATCGCGCCTATGCCGGATTGAGCCTGTCTACTCTTAAGCATGATGAATCGCGGAATTGAGGGTCAGCGCACGGCTGTCGGCGCAGGGTAGGATTCGGTTCGCACAAACGATGTGCCACGATCGCCCGGTCGGCCCTCACGAAGCACGCTGGTCGACTGCGCAGGCCGCGGCGCAAACCGGGACAACTCGGCCTGAAGCGTAGCCTGGCGCTCCTCGAAGAGCGGCGAAAGGGCCTGAGCCCGGTCTCGTGCAGCGCCCGAAGCCTGTCGATCGCCGAGACGCTCGAGCGCAACGCGCGCCTGTTCGAGGCTGATGATCGCAAGATTGGCCAGAGATTTTTCGCGGGAGTCATGCTCGATGGGGTTCTGCGGCGTGAGTTCTATTGCCTCGCGATAGGCCTGAACAGCCGCAGTCAGATCACCCTGGGCATGATGCAGGTTGCCCATCCGGAACCAGGCATGTAGCGCGCGAGGATCTCTCGCAAGTACCCGCTCAAAATCCCGCCGCGCCTGCTCGTGCTGGCGGTTGCGATAGTGGGCTTCCGCCCGCATGTAGAGGCCCTCGAGGGTGATGTCGGCGTCTTGCGTTTTCCCAGTGCGCGCCTGGATCATGGGACCAGGCCCGACGACTGGTGTACCGGTCGCGCCCTCCGAGGGCGCCACGGAGGGGTTTGACGCTGCCACGGACTGCGCCTCCAACTCCGAAACAGGCTTTGTCACCCGCTCTGCCGGTGCGACGGGGCCAACCCGAGATGCCGCCGCCGACGCCGCCGAATGCTCCGCTGGACCGACCCGTGCGACGACCGAGCCCGCCCGATCGAGGCCCCGCCACTCGCCGGTGGGATCGAGCGTACTGCAGGCAGACAGCGCCAAGGCCAGGAGCAGTACCGCCGCGACCCACCCTTTTCCAGGCTGTGCGGTGCCGACCGGCGACCGAGATATTTGCGAACATTCCCGCATGACTGGCTCCTCTTCAAGTTGAAACAAGCCTTCACCACAGGGTTCGAACCCTACCCGGTCACCCGGACGCAACGACCGCTCTGCGACAAAGCCCTCGTGCGCCTCGATGGCCGCGTACGCATCTAAACAAACTGCCGAACGCCAGGCGCCAAGCCCACTTGATACCGCGAGGACAAGGCCGCCGCGGTCGACAAAAATCACATCGATCGGGAAACGCATGAAGCAGGTGTGAATTGCTCGGCAATCTGCGAGATACAACCCGCGGTCGCGCGGCGCCGCTGAGCGCCCAAGCCACCCGATCAGCCGCTCCCGGAACCCTTGAGCGACATCGAGGCGGAGCCGGTGTTCGATCGGGGCAGTCACCAGAGACCTCCTTGCGCGATGACCCGGGCGACCACTGGATAGAGCAGGATCGCGAAGGTACCCGGGAAAATGAACAACACGAGTGGCAGCATCAGCTTGACCGGAGCTTGCATAGCCTGATGCTCGGCGCGAACGAGTCGATCGGTCCGCTGCTGCTCGGCGATCGTCTTGAGCAAGTGAACAACCGAGCCCCCATCACGCTGAATGGCCAGCAGTGCCAGGACAAATTGCGTAAGCGCCGGCTGCGCGACTCGATCGCTGAGTGCGGTCAGCGACTCTTCGCGACTGCGGCCCGCTTTGAGCTCGCCGAGCGCACGCAAGAATTCGTCGCGCAACGGCCCTCCGGGTGATCGATCGACCGCCTGCACCAGTGCCGCGCCAATCGGCAAGCCCGACTCCACCGACATCGCAACCAGATCGATCAGAAAAGGCAACTGGCGGCGGATGCGCCCCAGCCTTTGCCGAGCGCGCTGCCGCAACCAGAGCCTGGGCCAGAAGAAACCTGCGACAGCGACGAATGCGATCGAGCACCACTCGAGCTCACCCAGAAACACGAATTCGATCGCACCCAGCACGGCGCCGCACGCCAGTGCCGTGCAGGCTTGCATCGACCAGAACTCGGACGCGGAGAGGTCGTGAGACATCCCGGCCCGGGCGAGACGCTCGCCGACTCGCCGCTCGCCGTCCTGAGTCAGGGTGAGGGCCGTAATCGGCTCGATTACCCGAGCAGCAGGTCGCAGCAGGCGCCAAAGCAGGACGGCACGATCGGCTTGCCCGAACGACTTCGTGGGGGCGAGCCCCACCAGAGCACGCAGCAGGAAGAGCGACCCGACCGCAGAGATCGCACAGAACCCCAGGACCGCCACGAGCAGAATATCCATCGCATCACACCTCGATCGATACGATCCTGCGGATCTGGATGAAGCCGATGACTTGCCCAAGCGCAACCCCAGCCAGTACGAATCGTCCGTCACGGGTATCGACCAATTGGGAAAACGAATCGGGATCGACCCCAGCCAAGAGCACCAGCACGATCAGCGGCAGCGCGCTCATTACCCATGCCTGGAGGCGCCCCTGCGCGGTCAGCGCAAGGATCTTTCGCTCCAGTACCAGCTTGCGGCGCATCGTCTCTGACAGTGACTCGAGCACCGCCGCCATGCCCGCCCCAGACTCGGTACCGATCCGAAGCGCGGTGACCCAGAGCCTGACCTCCTCGAAGGGCATGCGGCGCTCGAGCTGCGCGAGCGCCTGAGCCAGAGAGGTCCCCATCCGAGTGGCTTGCAACACACGCTCGAGCTCTCGGCTCGCCGGCAAGGGTACGGACGCGGCTACCCGCGTCATCGCCAGCCCCAGACCGGCCCCCCCGCGCAAAGCCCCCGCCATCAGCATCATGAGGTCGGGCAACTGGCCGCGAAAGCGAAGTCGCCGCGCCTGTCGCATCCGACGAACAACGAGCGTGGGTGCACTCGCCGCGAGCAGCGCGAGCGCAAATGCAAGCATGAGGCTGCCGGTCAGCACCGCAGCCACAGCGGCAAGCGCCATAGCGGCCACGAAGCAAACGAGCAGAATACGGTCGGCGTCGACTTCATGCGAGGCTTCCCGAAGGCTCTTGTCGAGTCCCGGTGCCAGCCCCCTTCGATAGGCGCGCAGAGTGGCCCCGGTCAGACCCATGATGAGCAACGCCGCGCCGCAGCCCGCCACAAACACGTTGATCGCAAGCGATGACAGGGTCACATCCGCAAGCCAGGCACTCATGAGAGGCTCCCCATTCGAGCAGAAAACTCCAGATCACAACTCGAACCGAACAAGGCGGTATCGGGCTGCTCAAGACCCTTGCGCTCGAAGCATTGCGGCAGGTTGCCGGTCGCCTCAAAGGCATGATCAACGGACGAGCCCGAGCGGGAGGCGCGCCTCAATCTGAAGAGCGGCTGCATGAGGATGCGGCTCCCTTCCATGCCGGTCACCTCAGCGATCTCGACGATGCGGCGGCTGCCATCGGGCAATCGGGCCTGCTGCACCACGATCTGAACTGCCGAAGCGATCTGCTCCCGGATCGCCTGCACGGGCATGTCCACGCCCGCCATCAGGGTCATCACCTCGATGCGGGACAGGGCGTCGCGGGTGCCGTTGGCATGCACAGTCGTGAGCGAACCATCGTGGCCGGTATTCATCGCCTGCAGCATGTCGAGCGCTTCGCCACCCCGACACTCGCCCACCACGATCCGGTCTGGGCGCATCCGAAGCGCGTTACGGACCAGATCCCGGATGCTCACCTGTCCACGGCCCTCGGTATTGGCCGGACGGCTCTCGAGGCTGACGAGATTGCGATGCGCAAGGCGCAGTTCGGCCGCGTCCTCGATCGTGATGACTCTCTCCTGAGCGCCAATGTAGCCGGCGAGCACATTGAGCAGGCTGGTCTTGCCCGACCCAGTACCCCCTGACACCACGATATTGAGCCGGGAACGAACAGCCAGGCCGAGAAACTCGAACATGGCCGGCGAGCCTGTACCGAGACGAATCAGATCCTCAGGGGCGAAGCGCTTGCGATTGAAGCGCCGGATGGTGAGTACCGGGCCCACCAGCGACAAGGGGGGAATCACCGCGTTGATCCTTGAGCCATCAGGGAGCCGGGCGTCGACCATGGGCGAACTTTCATCAATGTGCCGACCCAGTGGCGAAACGATGCGCTCGATCACCGAGCGGATTGCGTCATCCGAGGTAAACGCGACAGAGGTCTGCTCGATCAGCCCCGCTCGCTCGACATGGATCGGCGCGGTGCCATTGACCATGATCTCGCTCACCGTGTCATCCTCAAGCAGACGCTCGATGGGCCCAAGACCCACCGCCTCATCGAGCACCTCGCGGGCAAGCCTCGCCCGGTCCAGAGTCCCAGGGAAGGCCGACTCGGTAGCAAGCACCTCCTCGAGCATTTGCGCGGTCTCGGAGCGGAGCTGCGCATCACTCAACTGGACGAGGTCCTTCTGCCGCTTTTCGATGGCGATCAACAACTTGCGATGGATGAGCCGTCGCCATCCCTGCATCGATTCGGCCGCCGCCGGATCGGTCGCAGGGATCATGTCCGGACCCGACACGATCTCGGACGCGCTGCCCGACTGCCGAGCCGACCCCGCCTGATCCCGCCCGCCCGCGCTCGTCATGCAGCGTAGACGATAGGCGCCGATGCCGATTTCGTCAGCTTCGCCGAGCGGACCAAACTCGGCAATCCGTTCGCCGTTGACCCAGGTGCCGGCGAGACTGCCACAATCGATCAGCCGATAGCCCGAGTCGCCGCGTTCGAGCCGCGCATGCGCGCGTGCAACGCGCCAGCCGCTCAGAACCAAATCGGCGGCATCACCACGCCCGATCGTGCAAGGGAAGTGGTTCAATTCGACGGCCTGCAATTGACCGTTGGCGTGTTCAATGGATAGGGTCAGCATTCAGTCCACCATGAGGAGTTGGCGCCGCATGGTCGTTGCCTCATTGCGCTGCTCAAGCGACTGGGCACGCGCCAGATGCGGATCGGGGTTGACGAAGCGGGGCGTGACGAAAACGACGAGTTCGGTCTTGCGGTCGCGATAGAGGCGCGATCGAAAGAGACGGCCCAGAACCGGCAAATCACCCAGCGCTGGCATGCGATCGACGTTTCGGGAAGTCTCCTCAGAGAGGAGCCCCGCGATCACCAAGGTCTGATGCTCACGAAGATTGACCTCAGTCTCCGCCCGTCTCTTCGTGATGCCTGGAATGTTGTTGACCTGAACCTCGAAATCGACTGCCGAGATCTCGGTCGCGAGCCGCGCCGCGATCACGCCGTTGGCCCCTGCAACCGGGGAAACATCAAATCGGATGCCGTATTCCTTGAACGCCACCGAGCTCGATCCGAACCCGCCCGAGTACGGAATGGGTAACTCGCCCCCTGCCACAAAACGCGCCGACCCACCGCTACGGCAGGCCAGTCGCGGCTCGGCCAGCACGACCGCATCGCCGTTTTGGACAAGCAGATTGATGACCGAGCTGATCGACGACGCAATGCCGAAGGCGCTTGCAAACGGGGACACTGCAGACCGAAGCGCCAGGCCAGCCGCCTCTCCGACGCCACCGGTCTGGAACGCAGCGCTTCGCTTCAGATCCGCCATCAGACCGAAGCTCGGTCCCTGCATGGGCCCCTGCCACTTGACCCCGAGATTTTCGAGTGCATCGCGGCGGACCTCGACCATCCGGACGTCCACCTCGATCATCCGCTCGAGCCCAACACGGCTCACGAGGTTGACGATCTGCGGATATCGGGCGGCGATCTGCGCCAGCCGATGGGCTTGTTCGTCCGATACGCCATCGCCTTCGATCACGACCTTGTCCCCGACCACACGAGTGGCGAGGTTGGGCTGATCACCCAGCAGCGCGCGGATTTCGGTGAGCAGGCGACCGGCATCGGCGGGAATGACCGTCACGACGTAACTGCGCTCGCTGCCATCCTGGCGCCAAATGTGGACCGTGCTCTGGCCAGGTGCCTCGGGGATGATCAGCAGCTGCCGCTCGTCGAGCGAAGTGGCCTGAAGCACGCGACCATTGCCAACAGCGATCCGGCGCAGCGGCCCCTCGCGTACCAGATGCGCCTGACCCACATACAGTGCGATCGGAATCGGCGCCTCGCCAGCAGGGTCGGCCGCAAGGGCTGCAAGCTGGACAGGCGCGCCGTGCGCAGACACAGACACCGCGCGCGAGCCCGCATCGGCCGCGAGCGCACTCAGGGTCGAAGCGATGATCGAAGCGCAACCGACCCGGACGATCAGTCCTGTCAGATTGAGGCGAGGCACTCGGAGCGAGGGTCGGCGCAGCGACTCATCACGCAAGTCTCGGGATCGCGCCCCGAGGCAGCGGCTAAGCGAAAGCTCTGCGGCCGGATCAGCAACTCGAAGAACGGGGCGGCTTGACATTGCTTGGCTCCCTTTCGAACGGCCCGTGGCCGGATAGGGGTTATCGAATGAGCTGGGGTTCGACTGCGACTGGCATCATCCGCGGCCATCCCGACTCGCCCGCCCGGTGGGGGGGCGGGAGCGCGCTGGACGGAATTGCAGCCACAGCGGCGGGCGACGAAACGCGTGAGGACTCGACCGCTGCGGACGTGGAGGGGGTGCGTGAGGGCTCGACCGCGCCAGACTGGGAAACGGTCCGAGGCGGTTCGGCCAGGGCGGCTACCGGCTGAGCCGTTGCGGGGTGAGCAGTTGCCTGCTGCGCGTTTGCAGGCTGGGCGGCTCGACCAATGCCGCCAACAATGATCTCCATGGCCGGCCGCTGCACCGGGGCAGGCCCTGGCACGGGAGCGGGCGCAGGCGGAGTCGCACGCCCGCGCCCCAGCAGCTCGGCAAACTCCAGCGTGGCTGACCCAATCGCGAAACGGTCATCGGGCCCGCGCAACATGGCCGTCAACCGTCCACCGCGCTGGGCCAGAACAAGCTGCTTGGCCTGCTCAGGCATCACCTCGACGGTGATCGTTCCGAAGGACGAAGCACTCTGTCCACGGGGATGACCCGTATCGAGCTGAGCGCCGGTGGCAAGAATGCGGACATCCTGAAGCAGCGGGCGGGTGAGATCGCCCCCGCCCCCTTGTGCGGCGGCGAGCACGTCGCGCGCGGTCAAGAGCAGGTCGACCCGATCTCCCGGACGTAGCATTCCCGAGACGGAGTTGACCTCGTCGGCCATGATCGTGACCGCACGCTTGCCTGGCGCGACTCGCATCGCCAGGGGCTCAGGCCCAGCCTCGAGCAGCGCCTCGCGAAGCAGGGGTTCGCCGCCGCGCATCGCGCGGGCCAGACGCATGCCAGAGAGGGCCTCAAACTGGTTGGGTTGAATCGTCGAAGCGGGAATAAATTCGGCGGGTACCTGGCGGATCGCCATGTTCTCACTGCTGATGACCTCGCCACGCTCGAGCGGAAATTTGGCCACGACCACCGCCAAGGTCTTGGGCGCAGGCGGTATGGACGCCATACGATGTCGCTCGAGCTCGCGCTCGAGGTAGGTTTGCGCGCCTGTCACGGCTAATGCACCCGAGGCCAGGACCACGGCAAGCAGCCCGCCGATGCGAAAGCTGTTCGCTCGGGTCGAGCGGGCGGGCTTGATCATCATGGACGTCATGGCTGAGTCTCCGAAAGGGTGAGTACGAACTGGGTGAGAGGTCCGGCGCCACGGGCAAGCACCGTCAGTGCGCGATCACGCGCGACATAGCGGACAATCGAAGCATCGCCCACCTCATCCGATAGGACCGAGGGAACGAAATCGAGGGCGCGAAGGTGACGATCGAGGCGCTGCCGAGCAGATGCGATCGGCTCGTCTACCTCCGCCGAGGTGCTCCAGACTCGCCGAGCGCCTTCGGTGGTCTGGAGTAGTGATCCCGACCTGAATCCTTGCGGGATCAGCCTGGCAATCGGCGGCTGGCCGGATGTTGGCGCTCCCCCCCAGACGGAAAGGAATCCCTCGGTTCGGAGCGCGCCGGCCCGCAACTGCAGAATCTCGAGCCGCCCAGAGGAGAGACGTGACAGAACCAGCCAGCTCCCATGACGGTGCTCCAATACGCGCGCATCGGGAAGCCCCTGCCAGCTTGAGGCAACGCGGGCAAGTGCCCGCTCGGCGCTCATGAGCCCGCTCACCTGCCAGACCTGAAGACGCTGCCCAGCCATGCGAGCCTCATCGAGCACGCGAGACTGGCTGAACTCAGAGGGCAGGGGCGGCAACGTGGAAGCCGAAAGCGTAGCGAGCGGTCGCGAGGCGTCTGTGAGGGCCCTGCCGTGAGGAAGCGCATCCTCTGCGACACTCGGACCCGCCAGAAGCACCCCCGCCGTGGAGAACAGGATCACGCTGACCACGGCCAAAATCCTTGCGGCCGTGCTCATCGCTGGACCACTCGGTCAGAGGGCACGATCGTGACGTCGACCGCACCGGGCTTGAAATGGCGGCCGGAGGGCTCTAGCCCGACGGCCGCAGCCGTCCTCAGGGCACTCCTAGCCAGCTGGTTACCCGCGCCGAGAGCGGCCTCGACCGAGGGCTCGAGGCGGCTGGCCCGTCGAACCCTGGCACTGACCGAGCCGCTTGAATCGCCCTCGAGGTCGGACGCGTTCCAGGCATCAGCCAAAATCGCTGAACGCCCTTGAAAGCTCAATGCCTGCCGACTGGGCGTGGCTGCGCCCGACGGAGCCGGCCAGATCGACAGTGTCTGCAACTGGAGACGCGTCACCTGTAGCCCGGCGCGCGGGTCGAGCCCGAATCGTCCGGGTCCCGCCTGGTCGAGCAGATCGGCCGACCCGGAGAATGCACCGTACGCTCTGGATGCCACATTGAGTCCCGCGTCAAAGCGCTGCGAGCCACGGGTAGGAAGGGGGGTAACAGGGCTCGTCAAAAGCGGCTGGCCATCGAGACCCGTCCAGAACGCACGGGTGACCGACCGACCGTGCTCCGAACTCATCGCGTCGCCGCTCAGGACCTGTCGGTCGCCTTCGCCAAGCAATCGTCGCAGCACGGCGTGCGACACGCCTTCACCACGTGCCGCGGTCGAGCACGCCGACCGCGATGCTGCACATTCGAAGGCGACCGCCCGGGCCGCTGCCGCCGACGCCTGATCGATCGATTGCAGCTTTGACCAGATGAGGGCAAGGCCCATCGCCAAGCTGAGCAGAGCGCCCACCATCATGGTCTCGAGCAGCGCCTGACCCGATTGACGGGAGCAATGAAATCTACTGAGCATGACGGCGGGCCTCCTCACGCTCGGAATCGGTGATTTCAGCGAGACGCGCCTGCCAAAACGGACTGTAGAGGCTTGCGTACTCGATCCGCCCTGAAGCGGGCGGCGGACGGAAGAACACCTCCGCCGCAGCGAGCGACCACATGCGTTGGGGCGTCTCGTCCGGGCGATCGGACGGCATGGTCGAAAAGATGCGCACCGTCGATCCGGAAGCGGCGGAGCGCTCGCGCTCAGCACGGGCGACGACCGCGAGCCGGCTGACCGGATAGAGCGTTTTGCGGTCGCTCAGATCGTGGATGATCGAGAGACCCCGATAAAGGGTGGCCCCACCGGATGCCGCCCGGTCTGCCTGAGCCATCACGCTCGCCGCAGGGTTGGTCCGGGAAGAGGCCGAGGCCTCAGACATACTCGCTCGCCCGGATGAATCATCGGCTGATGCCTGAGCGGCCCCCCAACCCATCGGCAGCGCCTCCTGTTCGGTGCAACGCCCAAGCCCCAGGAAGCCCCTGCCGCGCGAATCGTGGATCGACCCGGTGTCAAGCGCCTCCCAGGACTGCAAATCATCCGAGAGCCGCGTGCTGCCGCGCTTGCGATACCACAGCGTCCACTTGTCGAGCGATGTGCTGCGCCCCACGCAACTCGAGGGCAGAGGCAGGCGGATGTCGCGGTCTCGGTCGCTACCGGTAAATCCATCCAGCGACGCGAGCACCACCTCACGGAAGCGCGCATGATCGGCCTCACCGGTCTGACGTCGAACGAAACCCGCGAAATGACCGTGGTCGGCGAGTGCGAAAGCCGAGAATCGGCGATCGTGAGCCTGCGCGACCTCGTTGGCGACCGCACTCAGACCGAAATTGTTCGCCGAGCGAAGCAGCAGGATCTGGCTGGTTTCGAGCATGGCGGCGAGACCGACCTGCGGTGCGCCCCGGGCCGCCACCTCGATACGCATCGCCTGATCGCTGAGATCAGCCCCAACCGCAGCACTCTGCCCAAGCGCCGAAAGCACCGCCGCAGCTGGTGGGTAGACGCTGGCCAGCAATTCGGCTCTGCCCGCCAGCGTCTCGAAATAGCGCGCCCAGGCCGCAAGGGTGACGGCCTGAGCGATCGCGACCTCCTGAGCGACGATAGTCCGATTGGCGTAGGCGAGGCTGTTGAGAACGCGCGCTCTCCAGACGGCAGCGCTGTAGGCCGAGGCATCGGCCGCACCGACCAGACGCTCCCTGACGGAGAGTTGCGTGCCGGTGCGGGCAAGCATGATCAGCAGCGCGGCGCAGACCGCGAGCAACATCAACCCGAGCAGGAGTGCCTGCCCGGACTGCCTGGCGCGGGGCCCGCACCGGGCCTGAATCTGAGTGCTCGATGTCATGGCGGATGACTCGCTGGATCGGGCGCCGGAGCCGGATCAGCGACCGGCCGAGCCGTAGCTATCGAGGCCCTTGCGCTGCGAAGCGGCAGACTGCGCGCTCTGCGCGCTGGAACGCGCCTCGGAAATTGCAGCGTCGGCGTTTTGGCCGGAGAGCTCCAGCGCAATGCCTGCGGTCTGGCTGCGCAGCGTCTGTCCGAGAAACGAATAGACGCCGATCGCGGCTACGGCAACCAGAGCCACCACAATGATGTACTCGGTCATGCCTTGGCCGGATTGGTGCCTGCGTGCGCGAAAGGATCGGTGATTTTTCATGATGACTCCTGGTTGAACAAGCTTCTGATGAAGCCATTAAACGGGTCATCCAATCGAGGGGCAATGCAGTCGACCGATCTAGATCCACAGGCTGATTGAACCGAAAACGTCAATCACATCAATGGGATGCAGGGCCTAGCCCATTAGGACCGAGAACTAGTTGACAGGCAGAGGACTAGGGCGAGTCGCCCGATGGATGACCTTATTCACACAAGGAGAAAAAAATAGGCAGCGGCAGACCGTGACATCGGTCACCCGAATCGCAGCGACGACTCGGAAACAACGCGCACGGCATGGCACAACCACGGCGCGACGACACTCACCTGAGCGCGCGACGCGCCCCAATGGCCCGCACAAGATTCACTTGACCGCGTGGCTCGCCTCAATGCCGAGGGCAGGTACTCACTTGACCGCGTGGCTCGCCTCGATCTTGCGCCGGATATGTTCGCCCGCCGTGATGGGCTCGAAGCGAGGCGCCTCACCCGCCGGCACACAAGCCGGCACACAAGTCGGCACACAAGCGATACTCTGGTCGTAGTTCGGATGCACGAACATCCCGATCGAGAGCCGACGGCTTTGGGCCATACCCAGAGGCGGATTGACGACGCGGTGCATCGTCGACGCCCATCGGCCATTGGTCCAGTGATGCATCATGTCACCCAGATTGACCACGAACTCCCCGGCAAGCGGCTGCACGGGCGCCCAGGTACCGTCGGGCATCTGGGCTTCGAGCCCACCTTGCGCATCGGTCGCCGCCAGGAGCGTCATGGCGCCATAGTCGGTGTGGGCGCCGGTACGCAGCTGTCCCGGCAACGGTGGCTCGGCCAGAACGGGATAGTGGTGGCAGGACATGATGCTGAAGTGACGATCCAGCACGCCGTCGAAATAGCGCTCGGGCAGACGCAGCGCCGCAGCGAAAATCACCAGCATGCGACGAGCCAGTTGCTCATAGGCCCGGTAAATTTCGATGAGGAGCTGAGCCAGGCCCTCAGGCAGGGTCGGGATGAGGTTGGGTGCGTAGCTTGTCTGGGCCTCAGGCATTGCGGAATAGTAGGCGCGATGATCATCGACCGGCCCGAGGAAGATGGACTCACGCAGATCGGGAGGTGCCTTCTGGCCGAGGGTGTTGGCCAGTCCCCGGGTGGCAAATCCGTGGTAGCCCCGTTGCCGGGAGGCTCCGGTTGGATGCCAGCGATTCTTGACGCCCTCTTCCAGATCAAAAAATTCGAACAGCATGCGCTTGAGCTGCTCGAAACGCTCCGCCGGAAAGCCATGCCCACTGATGATGAGAAAGCCCGTGCGCTCGCAGGTGGCCGCCACCTCGGCCGCCACGCGCTCGCGCGCTGCAGGATCGCCGCCGAGGAAGGGACTGATGTCAATGGTGGGAACTGCAGTGTGAGCGGACATGCCAAAACTCTCTTTCAGTGAGCCGCCGAGAGTTCCCGGTCCACGACGCGCTCGTAGGCCGGGTCTGAACCGATCAGCCCCCCCGAGACGAGCGCCGCCTTCAGCCGCAGGAAGGGCGCGGGCGGCAAATCAGGCGCTTTCGCCCACAATCCGCTCGATCGATATTCATCGATGATCTGAGTCAACGCCTCGAGCGGCAGGTCCGGCAGGAAGCTCGTGATCGCCTGTGCAACTGTCTGTGGCTTCGAGCGGGAGAGCGCCTTCAGCGCCCGCAACATCCCTGCCACAAGCCGTGCACAGTCATCACGCCGCGATTCGGTCATCTGCCGGGTCGCGTAGAAGGTGGTGTAAGCGATATCCCCGCGCTGCGCGAAACGGTGCCAGATCGTGCCATGACCGCCTGCCACGAGTTGTTGGGCATAGGGCTCGAACACTTGGATGACATCGACCTCGCCGCGCAGATAGGCGCTGATGTTGCGGGACATGGGCCGCACACGCCGCCCAGCCACTGCCCTCGGATCAACGCCCGCACGCTGAAGGTCGTCTTGAAAGCACATCCAGGGCGTGGGCACATCACCCGCAGGCGCGAGCTTGAGCCCTTCCAGATCGGCCATACGAAAGCGGCTGCGGCGCCCCCGGCCCACCAGAACGAAGGGGTCGCGCGCAACGACTTGACCGAAACATACCAGGGGGCACGCGGGGTCGGCATCGTGATGCATCATCACCCGCATCGGACCGCCCCACGAAACGTCTGCCTGGCCTTCGAGCAGCATAAGGGGGGTATTGGTCGTTGCCGGCGACAACACATGGTCGATCGCCAAGCCCTCCGATTGCCAGAAGCCGCCCGCCAGTGCCACATAGAAAGGCACATAGGGCACTGCGCGCATGTTCTCGCACAGCACCAACCTTCGTGAACTCACGGCGCGCCTCCGGGAATCAAGACCACACAAATGCTGACAACTGGGGACTCAGGAGCGAGCCGCATGCCGGCATACGGGGAGTCAGGTGTGGCTCGGACCAAGTACCTGAGCCGTAGCATATTCGCCTGCCAGCCGGCCGGAATTGGTCGCCATCAGCAATCCGGAGCCGGACAGGTAGCCCCAGTCAGCTGGGCCTGAGAGGCCACGCGCAGCGCCGCCGCCGGCGAACAGATTGGGGAAGACCGAACCATCCTTGCGGAGCACCCTCATCTCGGTATTGATCTCAAGTCCGCCCTGCGTGTGGGTGATCGCGCCGATGATCTTGGAGACGTAATAAGGCGGTGCAAGCGAGGGCTTGGTCGTGAAATCACGGCCGAATTCATCGGCCTTTTGCCCCCGAGCACAGGCTTCGACCTCGGCGAAGGTCTGCGCAAGCGCCGCGGCCTCACAGCCGATCGCGCGTGCAATCGATTCGATCGAATCATGCCTGCGCACTGAACCCCCTTCATGGGCCTGCATGTGACTGTGCTGCTTGTAGGCGAGTTCCTCACCGCGGGCATCCCAGATCGCCCAGGCAAAGTTGCCCGGCTGAGCATGCACCTTGAGTGCCTGCTCGGAATAACCGGAGTTCTCATTCGAGAAACGTTTGCCCTGCGCGTTCACATGAAAACCACCCTCGGTGACCGTCGGCCAGCTGAGGTGGACGGAGGCGGGCATCGCGACCGCGCCGTGGCCCTGAAATGAACCCATGTCCTTGAGCGAGGCGCCGAGCGCCTCGCCCCAGCGGATCGCGTCGCCCTGATTGCCGGTATGGCCTTCGTAGAACATGTCGGCCGCATCGGGGATGTATCGCTCGAGCAGTTCGCGACTGCCGCCGTAACCATTGCAGGCCAGGATCAATGCGTCGCAGCCAATCTCTTCGATCGCGCCATCAGGGCGGCTCACGCGTACGCCATGGATGCGGCCCTCCCGATCCGCGAAGAGATCGGTCACGGTCGCAGAAGTGGCTATCGGGATCCCCTCGCGTTCGACTGCGGCCACCAGCACGGTCAGCAGTTCCGCCCCATAACGTGTGGGCGATGCATGCATGTGCGGGCGACTATGACCCGGGTACTGAAAGTCAAGCACGGGGCTGATGGGCAACTGATAACGATCAACCAGCCACTCGACCGTCCGGGTCGACTCGTAGGCAATCACGCGCGCGACCTCATGGTCGCACTCCCCATGCGCCTTGGCCAGCACATCCTGGTAAAGCAGTTCGGGCGAATCGTCCATCAAACCCACGGCACGCTGCAAACGTGTGCCCCCCGCCGGGATCTGCCCACCAGATAGCGAGGTGTTGCCCATCGGCCGGGCATCCCGCTCAAGAATCAGCACCTCAGCGCCCCGCTCATTAGCAGCCAGCGCAGCAATCGTGCCGCAGGCCCCCGCTCCAATCACGAGCACGGGCACGTGGGTGGAGAAGGTCTTTCCCTCTGCATTCAATACCGACATTTCAGAACCTCGATCAGTCTGTCACGGCCCCATCATTTTGGGCAGCCACAGTATCACTTCCGGGAAGAGCACGTAAAGCCCGAGCGACAGCAGGTCGAGGAGGATGAAGATCGAGACTCCCGCGAAAACTTGTCCCACGGTCACCGGTACGGGCGAGGCGCTCTTCACCACGAAGACATTGAGACCAACAGGCGGCGTGAGTACCGCAATCTCTGCGAGCTTGACCGACACGACCGCGAGCCAGATCGGATCAAAGCCTGCCTCCGTCATCACCGGAAACATGATCGGCAGGGTCATGACCATGATGGCAATCGGCTCGATGAAGCAGCCAAGGATCGTGAAGAGCGCCATGAACAGCAGCAGGTAGGCGTACTTGTCGGCGCCCAGCCCGATCATCCAGCTCGAGATCTCGGTCACAAGCCCCGAATACGTGAGGAAGCGCGCAAACAGAATGCCGCCGATCACGATGATGAAGATCACCGATGTCGTGACTGCGGCTTCCTTCAGCACTTCGACGAGTGAACGGCGATTCAGCTGCCCCCTGAACAACGCAATCAGAAAGGCGCCAAACGCGCCCACCGCCCCAGCATAGGTCGCAGGGAAATAGCCGCCATAGATGCCACCGACAACGATCGTGAAGAGGATCAGGATGCCCCAGACGCCCTTCATGGACTGAAAACGGTCGCGCCAGGTGAACCTGAGATCGGCAAGCGGGGCGAGATCGGGACGCAGTCGCGCGATCGCCCAGATCCCGGCGCAATAGAGGAAGGCCGTGATCAGACCCGGAACGATTCCGGCGATCAGCAGCTTGCCGATCGACTGCTCGGTGATCACTGCAAACACAACCATCAGGATGCTGGGCGGAATCAGTGCAGCGAGGGTGCCAGCGGCCGCGATGGTACCTGTGCTCAAGCGGACGTCGTAGCCAAACCGCGCCATCTCGGGCATCGCCATGCGGGTGAAGACGGCGGCGTTGACGATGGTCGAACCCGACGCAGCACCAAAGGCCGCAGAGGACAAAACGGTTGCCATGGCCAAGCCGCCCCGCAAGGCCCCGAGCCACACATACGCCATGCGAAACAACTCGGTGGTCAGCCCCGACACTGTGGCAAAAGAACCCATCAGGATGAACAGGGGAATGACCGCCAGGGAGAAGGAGTTGGTCGTGCCGAAGGGGATGGCAGTCAGCTGCGCAAAGGCGGCATCTGGACCGACCGACAGGAAGATGCCAAGAAAACCCGCCAGGCCGAGCGCCACGCCGATGTGCGCGCCGAGAGTCAGTGAAAGAATCAGCAGGCCGAGGACCAGCCAACCCGTTACTTCTGCAGAAAGCATGGCCATGGTGTGACGACCTCAGACCGGACGCGAGTCCGAAGACGGATCAGGAACGACTTTGTGAACTGGAGGCGCCTCGCCACGCGCTGCGCGGCCGAGATCGGCGATCAGATCGACAAGCAGTTGGACCACCAGGAGACTGACCCCGAAGGCCAGCATGAAACGGGCGGGGTAGAGCGGAAATCGGATCGTACCCATCGTGGCCTCGCCCAGATTCCAGCTGTAAAGCGCCTCCTGCCAGCCCGTCCAGGCGAGAAGGCCAAAGAAGACGATTCCGACCAGCTGAGTGTAAACCTCCATCATCGAGCGGGTGCGCGGCCCGCCCATGTTGTAGAAGATCTCTACACGAATGTGTCCGCGCCTGGTTTGGGTAAAGGCCAGCGCGCCAAAGACAACGAGCACCATCGTGCTCTCGGTAAATTCGAGCGTCCCGGGTACCGGATAGTCAAAGAACTTGGTCCCGACGACATCGGCCACACCGAGAAACATCGAGATCATCATGCCGAGCGACCCGAGGATGAGCAAACCCAAGGCCAGCCATCGCACGGCCGAACGCGCCTGTTCCATGATCGTTCCAGGTGGGTAAAAACACAGCCCCCGCAAAAACTACTGCGGGGGCCGGCTCACAGCACTTGGCCAGCGCGAACCTATTGCGCCAGCAGTTGGCGCCAGCGGGCCGCAACCTTGCGCGGGGTATCGGCGTCACCGGTGGCCGCCGCGGTCGCTTTTTCCCACTCGGCGATGAAGTCAGGCGAGGCCGCACGCCACTTCTTGAGTTCCTCGGCCGACATCGGAACGACCCGGCCGCCCTGCGCCTTGATGTTCTCGACCGCCTTCGCTTCGAAGTCGGTCACCCACCTGAGGTAGGCTTCCTGCGTAGCCTTGCCTTCCTCCAGCATGATCTTCTGGATGTCGGCCGGCAGGCGCGCCCAGGTGCGCTTGCCGATCATCACGTTATGACCGGAAATCGCCATGACCGGGCCGCAGTGGGTCTTCGCCACCTCGTTCAGCTTCAGCGACTGAATGTTGCCAGCATTGATGAACGAATAGTCTAGGTTGCCGCTTTTCAAGGCCTCGTAGACACCCACCGGCGGCACCGTGACGGGCACCGCACCGACCGCGGTGAAGGCCTTGGGAATGTCGGCACCGAAGCTGCGCGTCTTCTTGCCTCTCAAGCCTGCAATCGTGAGACAGGCATCGTTGCTGCCGCTCAAGAAATATTCGCCAAGCGGTTGCTGAAAGAGCCACACAACGCCCACACGGTCCATTTCCTCACGGTAGATCGGGAACTCCTCCATCACCTTTTCGAGGTGACGGATCACCCGGACGCTGTTCGTGAACACCATCGGCGTCTGGAAGGCGCGCCAGTAGCGGAGTTGGTCCGGGTTGTAGCCCGGGGCGACCGAGCTCATGTCGATCGCACCGCGGCCGGTCAGCAACAGAAGCTCGGTGCCCTTGCCGAGCCCCTCGGCGAAGGTGATCGTGATCTTGACCTGACCGTTGGTGCGCTGCTCAACGCGGCTGGCGAAGTCCTTCTCGAGTTGCAGAAAGGGACTGTCCGGAAGGTAGTGACCCCAGCGGAGCTGATACTTGGCCTGAGCCATTGCGCCGCCGGCAATCGCCAGGCCGATCACGCCCGCGAGCGCGGGCTTCAGAATGGATAGAAAACGAGCACGCATGAGCTACTCCTGTCTGGATGAGGAATGAAGCGAACCAAGAGGCCGGAATCTCGCGTCATGGCGCAGCAATGTCAAGCCGAGGGACAATAATGACGGCTGCTATGCTCGTTTTCCATGAGACCGATCAGTTCGCTGGGTGCCGACGAATCACGGGCGACACGACGAGCGGCAGGTTATCACCGGGAGTGGCACAGATGCGAGTGGCATGGTTCCATCAGTACGGCGAACCCGAGGTGCTGGTCTGCGAAGAGGCCCCGACGCCTATCGCCGGGCCTGGCGAGGCCCTGATCAGAGTGCGCGCCACCGGCATCAACCACGTCGACCTCGATGTCCGCGCGGGCACCTCGAGGGTGCCGCTCAAATTCCCGCACATTCTCGGCCGCGAGTTCGCCGGCGAGGTTGCGGCGCTGGGCGATCCGGGCTCGAGCTTTCGGGAGGGCGACCGAGTCTGGGTGGCGTGCCGTCTGCCCTGTGAGCGCTGCGAGTTCTGCCTGACCGGCCGGGACAATCTTTGCGAGCGAGGCGGTTACTTCGGCATGGACATCCCAGGCGGTTACGCCGAGTTCGTCAAGGTGCCCTTGCGTTCACTCAATCTGCTGCCCGCGCACCTGAGCTTCGAAGACGCAGCGGCAAGCCAGATCGCATTCGGCACGGCCTGGCATGTCTTGATCAATCGTGGGGGCTTGCGCGCCGGGCACACCGTCCTCATACAGGCGGCGGGTTCGGGTATCGGGAGTGCGGCCGTCCAGGTGGCCCGGCTGGCCGGTGCACGCATCATCGCCACCGCAGGCAGCGACGCCAAACTCGAAAGGGCGCGCGCACTCGGTGCCGATGAGCTGATCAACTACACCCGTGAACCGGAATTCGACCAGAAGGTGCTCGAACTCACCCAGGGCCGGGGCGTGGATGTGGTGATGGAACACATTGGAGGCGAGGTCTTCACGCGCAGCCTGGCCTGTCTTCGCACCGATGGCACGATGGTCACCGTGGGTGCGCACGCCGGCGAAGTGGTGCCGCTCGACATCATCCCCTTCTTCAGACGGCAGCTGCGACTGGTGGGTTCGAAAAACGCAAGTCTGTCCGAGCTGCGCGAGGTCATGGCGATGGTCGCGGATGGACGCCTGAAGCCCGTCATCCACGCCACCTTTCCGCTTGAAGAGGCCGCACAGGCGCACCGCACAGTCGGTTCGCGCGATCTGTTTGGCAAGGTGCTGCTGAAGCCCTGAGCACCTTGCGTTCTTCGGAGTCATGCCTGACGACGCGTCGAATCCCGCGCCGTCGGGGGCGCCCCGGTTTCTCAGCGGTCGCCGGAAAAGTCGTGCTGCAGTGGGCCCAGGCCCGCGAATTGCCGAACGTGTTCGATCATGGGCTGGGGCGGGCGCGTGTAGAGCTGTTGCCGGCTCGGCGCAGCGCCGGTGGCACGCGCGATCCTCACCATGTAGGCGGCATGATGGAACATCACGCCCAAGCTATCCATGACCGGCACCTCGCCTCGCGCCTTGAGCCGACCGCGACGCACCAGGAACTCGTTCAACACGCCATCGGCCGGGATGACGAGGTCCGCGCCCTGCGCGATCACCCGGTCACACGCGGCATCGAAGCGCGCCTCGATCGCCTGGGCGGTCTGCTCATCGGCCTCCAGCGCAAACTCGTCGATCGGAGGATCGAGCGCCACCGCGCCGGCAAAACGACGCTCTAGACCGTACGAACGGATCATGTCCGAATAGTCTTCGGACTGATCGGCGCACAGCGTCACCATCCCGAAGCGCCGGGCAAGTGAACAGGCGGTCAGCGCGCAACTCTCACCGAGAGAAACCACAGGTATCCCGACCACGGAGCGCGCCGCCCTGAGCCCGGGGTCGAAGAAACACCCGATCGCCATTGCATCAAAGCCCTGCTGCTCAGCGACCATCGCCGCATCGGCAATCTGCAATTCCTGCACCGCAGCCACATAGCGGTGGCGGATCGCGTCGATGGGCGCACAGCCAGAGACATAGGTCCCTGGCCGCAGACCATGAACTCGCACCTCGGCCTCATCACCCATGACCCGCCGGGCGTGTTCGGCCAATGTCCGGTGATACACCGGCATGACACCCAGATCGGTGAAGCTTTGATGCCAGATCCTGATCATTGCATGACTCCTTCAACGCCGCCGCAGGAAAGCAACCGTCGCGCGCGCAATCCGGTCGGCGTGCGTCTCGGTGGCATCGAAACCCGCGGCTTCGATCTTCAACAACTCGCCCTGGCTCAAGAGCGCGCGCATGGCCTCGCCCTGCTCGCCCAGATGCCTTTCCTCCGGCACACGGCACTCGATGACGAGGCTGGGCGCCTTGACTTGGCGCAGCGTTGCGGCGAAATCAAAATCAAAATTCATCTGATAAATGGTCCGGATCGAGCGACGGCACTGGATCATCTCGATCATCCTCGCTTCTTGCCCCCGGAGCGCCTCATCACTGATCTGCCCCCCGGTCATCAGTGCCGGATTGAACCAGGTCGCAGCCATCGCGGCGAAGTCCGCAGTCCAGGTGCGCAAGCGATGCGATCCATCCGCACTCTCCTGATACTGCCCCATATGCCGGCTGACAACGGTCATGATCGCGGCATTGCGCGCCTTGCGACCAACGACCAGACTATGCGTCATGCCGATCAGCACAGTCTTGCGAACCCTGGCCGGATCGAGCGCCGCCATCGCTGCGGCGATCTTGTTCCCGGTATGAAAGCCCAGGACATCGGCCGAATCGATTCCCAGAGCATCCATGAGTTCGAACATGCTGCGGGCGAGCGTCTGCATCGATGCCCCTTCGGGCAAGGGATCGGACAGGCCAAAGCCAAACGTATCGGGGGCAACACACCGATAGCGAGCAGACAGGCGCTCGATCAAGGGCGCGTAACTCCAGCCCGACCGTGGCGTTTCGTGCAGCATGAGGAGCGGTGGACCGCTGCCCTGTTGGTAGCAGTGCAAGCGGCCGGAAGGGGTCTGCACATAGTCGCGCTTGATCATCGTGGCATCCTGACGAACAGGTGCAGTCGAATGTACCATGGCCCAAATCCGCGCTGGAAATCATCAAAAACATGAATACAAGCGATCTGCAGGAAGCCACTCATCACGCCGGTTTGCTCTTCGAATGGGCGGCCGCAGCCGTCGCGGGACCGATTCCGGATTCGGTCCGAAGACGTGCCGCCATCATCCTCGCCGACGACATCGGGGCGATGGTCGTGGGCTCGCAGGAGCCACAGGTCAGACTGGCGCAGGAACGCTACCTGCGGCGAAGCTTCGGGCAAGGCGAGTCGACCGTGTTCGCGGCGGGTGCTCCGCGCATCGATCGAGTCGGTGCGGCCTGCGCAAACGGCATGGCCATCACCTGGTGCGAACTCGACGAAGGCTTTCGTAACGCCTCGTGTCACGCGGGTGCTTACACCCTGCCAGCGCTACTGGCCGAGGCTGAGGCCCGGGGTCGCAGCGTCGACGAGGTGGTCCATGCGCTCGCAGTCGCCTACGAGGTGACGGCCCGGTTCGCCATGGCTTATCCGTTTCCCGGCTTCTACGTACACCCCCACGCAGCCTTCGCCGCACTCGGCGCGGCAGCGGCCGTCTCGCTCGTGCGCAGACACGACGCCAAGCGACTGCAGGCAAGCGTCACGGGTGCCGCATCGATGAGCTTTGCCGGCCCGTTCAACACCGCGGTCAATGGCGCACTGGTCCGAAACGCATGGACGGCGGCGGGCGCCTGGATCGGCATGCAATGCGCGGACTGGGCCGAGGACGGCATCGGTGGCGGAATTGACACCCCGCATGAGGTGTTCGCGACGAGCTTCCGCACCCGCGTCGTACCCGAAGCGCTGTCAAGGGGCCTCGGCAAGGAATGGTCGGTGACAAACGGTTACCACAAGATCTACGCCTGCTGCAATTACGCACACGCCGCAGTCGAAGCGAGCCTGAAACTACGTGAGCAGACGGGCCCGGTCACCGCAGATCAGATCGCGAACATCAGTGTCGAGGCCGGGCCAGGCGGTCTGGCGCTCGACGCAGTCGAGCCCTCGACCGTGCTGTCGGCCAAATTTTCCCTGCCCCATGCGGTCGCGGCGACCACTCTGCTCGGCTCGGGCGGCGCCGCCGCCTTTACCCAGTCGACCCTCGGCGACCCGTCCATCGCGGCCCTCAGACGCAAGGTGAGCCTCTCCGCCTACCCGGGCGCTGGACCGGCCCCGCGCGACCGTCCCGGCAAGGTCACCTGGACCCTGAACGATGGGCGCCAGATCAGCGCCTTGGTCGAGATCCCCAGGGGCGGTGCCGACCAGCCCTTCGATGAAGCGACGCTGATCGACAAGCTCGCCCGCCACACTGCCGACTCCCTGCCCCACGCGCCTGCGGTGCTGGGTGCGGTCATCCGAGGCGAGCGCGAGTGGCTCTCGCGACCTTGGGCAGACGCCGTGGCGGCACTGTCGACCGGAGACCGTGCATGACGACCCTGGCACGCCAACTGGTCCGGAGGCTCCGATCCCTTGCGGACAACGAACTCCCTGAATCGGTCGCTCAAGCCGCGCGCCTGCACCTCACCGACGCGATCGGCGTGGGGCTGGCCGCATCGCGATCGACCGCGGGGCGCGCATACCGCAGGCTCACGGACCGGGTGGCCAGGGGCGGGCCCTGCTCGATCTTTGGCAGCGCGCAAAGCGCGTCGGCCGTGGACGCCGCGCTCGTCAACGGCGGTCTGATCCACAGCCTGGAGTTTGATGACACGCACACCGGTTCGATCATGCACGGCAGTGCCGTCACGGCCGCTGCCTCGCTGGCCGCAGGCCAATCGCTGGGCGCGAGCGGCAAGGCGATGCTCAAGGCCTACGTTCACGGCTGGGAGGTGCTGGCCCGTATCGGCCTCGCCGCGCCCGGCCGATTCCATGCCGCAGGATTCCAGGCCACCTCGGTCGCCGGCACGCTCGCCTCGGCGCTGGTCTGCGCCGAACTGATGCGCCTTGATGAGGATCAGACTGTTCATGCGCTCGGGATCGCGCTCAGTCAATCGAGCGGCGTCATGGAGTTCCTGAGCAACGGTTCATCGGTGAAGTCGCTGAACCCGGGCTGGGCCGCTCACGGCGGCGTTTACGCTGCCTTGCTGGCGGATTCCGGCATGACGGGCCCGGAAACCTCGCTGGACGGCCGGTGGGGACTGTTCGCACAGTTTTCGGATGCCTCCGATGGCGTGGAGCGATTGGCCTCGGCCATGACCGACCTCGGCGAACGCTGGTACCTCCCGGATGCCGCGCTCAAGTTCCATCCCTGCTGCCATTACCTGCACCCCTTCATCGAAGCAGCCGGCCGGCTGATCGAGCAGGGCGCAGACCCTGCGCGCGTGACCGAAATCGTCTGCGAAGTACCTGTCGGTGCGGCACCGGTCATCTGCGAGCCCTGGTCGCGCGCACTCGCCCCCGAGACCGGCCACGCGGCGCGTTGGAGCTTGCCCATCACGGTTGCTGCCCGAATGCTCGAGGGACGGGTCGACCTGGCGACTTTCGAGACCGCAGCCTCGGGTCCAGTGAGAGCGCTCGCCAGCAAGACTCGCTGGGTGCCACTGGCCGATGCGCGCTTTCCCCAACAATTCGAGGCCGTGATTCATTGCTCGACGGACGAAGGCAATCGCTACAGCGCACGGGTCGACGATGTCGACGGCAATCCGTCGCGCCCGCCGGTCGCTGAGAGAGTGCTGGCAAAGTTCCGTGACAACGCTGCACGGGCGCTCCCGGCTGAAGCCGTTCACGCGCTCGAGTCCGCATGCATGAGCATCGACCAGGGGACCGATCTGGCCGAGCTCGCACGCGCGCTCAAAATGGTGACGGCATGAATCAGAGCGTTCGGCTTGTCAATCCCCTGGTCAAGCCAAAGGTATTTCCCTATTCTCCAGCCTTTGAACACTGAACCGGGTTCCTGACATGAATCGACCCCCGCCGATCTGGGAAGGCCTCTCGACAGAAGAGCACGAATTTCACTATAACCCGCAGCACGCTGTGCCCGATTTCGCGGTCTATCGGGCCCGGCGGGAGGCCCCGAATGAGGCGGCGCTGCGAGACTTGAAGCGTATCGCCGATGTCGCCTACGGCCAGCACCGGCTCGACACCGTCGACATTTACCCAGCACCGGCCGATACCGGTGCGCCCGTCCACATCTACTTTCATGGTGGCTACTGGCGCGCCCAGGACAAATCCAACTTCGCCTTCCTCGCCGCCCCCCTGACAGCCGCCGGCATCTGTACGGTCGTTGTCAATTACCCGCTCTGCCCCGAGGTGACCCTCGATCAGGTCGTGGCCTCGGCTCGCGAATCGATCGCCTGGACGGCTCGGCACATCGTCGAACACGGCGGTGACCCCAAACGGATCACGATCTCGGGCCACTCGGCCGGGGCTCATCTGTGTGCCGCCGCGCTTGCAACCGACTGGTCGAGTTACGGGCTGGCGGCCGATCTGATCCAGGGCGCCGTCCTGATCAGCGGCATCTTTGACCCCGCGCCAGCGGTGAGGACCTCGGTCAACGCCGAATTGCGGCTCACCCCCGACATCATCGCCCGCAACGATTTCGAACGACAGCCAACCCGGGTGATCTGCCCGACCTGGATCATCGCCGGCGGGCGCGAACCCTGGCAATTCATCGACCAGTCCTTCCGCTACGCTCACCACCTGCACCGGCAGGGCGGCGACCCAGGGGTCATCGTGAGCCCGGGCTATCACCACTTCGACATCCTCGATCAGTACCTCGAGCCCCACAGCGACGTGATGCGCTCGATCATGAGCGTCGCTCGAAAGAACCGAACATCGTGAGCCGGATCCGCAGCATTTCGATCACCGGGGTCGAATACGCGCTCCCGGAAGAGCTGGCGTATGGCATGGCGCGCGGCCTCACGTCTCGCCGCGGCGGCGGTCTGCTCACGCTCGAGACCGAGGACGGTGTGGTGGGGATCGGCGAGGTCTGGGGCCCGGGTACGATCGCAGCCGCCTACCTCGATCTCGTGCGACCGTACTTCATCGGGACCGATGTCCACGCCCAGCGTGGTGTGCAGCAGATGATCCTGGCCAAGCACTACCATTTCGGCACGCAGAACGCGCTGATCGCGGTCTTCAGTGGCATCGATATCGCTGCACACGACGTCATCGGCCGGACGCTGGGTCGATCGGTCTGTGATCTGATCGGCGGACGCAGGCGCGATCGCGTGCCAGTCTATGCCTCGGGCGGTTATTTCACCCGTGAAACAGACCAGCTTGCATCGCTCGCCCAGCAACTCGAGCCCCATGCAAACCGCGGCTTCAAGGCCTTCAAAATCAAGATCGGTCGCAACCCCGCCGATGACCGTGAGCGAGTGCGGGTTGCCCGACAGATCATCGGTGAGGCCCCCATGCTGGCGGTGGACAGCAACGGCAATTACACGCTCGATCAGGCGCTCGAGAGCATGCGAGCCATCGCCGATTTCGGAATTGGGTGGTACGAGGAGCCGCTGGCGCCCCAGGATTGGCGGGGCTATCAGGCTTTAAGGCAACGGGCGCCCATGCCGATCGCAACGGGCGAAGCGCTCTACGAGCAGTTTGATTTTTTCCGCTTGGTCAACGAGGGGCTGGCGGACGTGCTGCAGCCCGATCTCGCGCTCTGTGGCGGCCTGAGCGTCGCACGCTTCGTGGGCGAACTCGCGAGCACCGCACACCTGCGTGTCTCGCCACACGTCTGGGGCACAGCGGTCGGACTGGCTGCCGCCGTGCACTGGGTGGCATCATTATCGGACTACCCGCACAACGGCAACGTGCCGACCCCAACGCTCGTTGAGTATGACATCGGCAGTAATCCCCTCCGTGACGCGCTGCTCGCCGAGCCGCTGCGCCTGGTGGACGGCTGCCTGGATGTACCGACCGGTCCGGGTCTGGGGATCACGATCGCCGTCGATGTGCTTGAACGCCATCGGGTCGCCGGATGAAGATGACGGGTCCATGATGGCGGGAGCACTGCATCAGAATGGCCCGCCCGTGATCGCGGGAACGCCGTACACGACATCGCCGGACCGGGGTGCTGACCGGACGGGTTTGCCCTCTTCGACCCCATCGCTTCTCGAAATCGAGGCGCTGCGCACCGAGTTCCTCACGGCTAGTGGTGTTTTGCCCGCAGTGGATGGGGTGTCCCTGACGCTTTCTTCTGGCGAGACACTGGCGGTGGTCGGCGAGTCCGGCTCGGGCAAGTCGGTTACGGCCTTGTCGATCCTGAGGCTCTTCAACCGCGGTGATCGCGCTCACATGCACGGGGCGATCCGCTGGCGTCTCGCCGACGGTTCGACGATTGATCTGGCGCAACTTGCCGAACCGGCCTTGCGCTCGATCCGAGGTCGCGAGATCGCCGTGATTTTCCAGGATCCGGGTGCAAGCCTAGACCCGGTGTTCACGGTTGGCGCGCAAATCCGGGAGGCCTTGCGCAGGCATCGCCCGGGCGAAGATGCTGAACGGATTGCGGTTGAACTGCTGCGCGACGTCGGGATCGCCGACCCCGAGCGCCGTGTGGCCGCATACCCTCATCAGCTGTCGGGCGGCATGCGCCAGCGCGTCATGATCGCGATCGCGCTGGCCTGCCGACCGCGCCTGCTGATCGCCGATGAGCCCACCACCGCGCTCGACGTGACGATTCAAGCGCAGATCATGCGCCTGCTCGCCGACCTCAAGCGCAAATACGGCATGGCACTGCTTTTCATCACCCATGATCTGGGGCTGGTCGCCGAGATTGCAGACCGGGTCGCCGTCATGTACGCGGGTCAGGTGGTCGAAAGCGGTCCGGTCGATCAACTGCTGAAACAAGCCTTGCACCCCTACACCCGGGCCTTGCTCGAGTGCCGCCCGAAGCGCCACTACCGCGACTCAGGTGAGGACGAGCGCGTCCTGCTGCCGATTCCCGGCGCGCCGCCGCGGCCCGGTTCAATCGAGCGCGGATGCCGCTTCGCCGCCCGCTGCGCGTACCGCGAGGCGCGCTGTACGCTCGACCCGGTCGACCTCGAGCTTGCTCAGGCGCCCGGCGTACAAGTGCGCTGCCTGCGCTGGCGGGAACTCGGATGATGGATTCGATGGGCCTGCCGACGCCGCACGAACCGCCGCCCCTGCTGGCGCTTCGGAAGGTCTCCCGCCATTTCCGCCTGCCCCGAGAGGGCTGGGCCGCCGCGCCCGTGCTGCGCGCGCTCGAATCCGTGTCACTTGAGATCGCGGCGGGCGAGGTCCTGGGTCTCGTCGGCGAGTCGGGCTCGGGCAAATCGACGCTCGGGCGCGTCGCGCTTCGCCTGATCGAACCCACCTCGGGAACGATCGAATTCGAGGGCGCCGACATCACCACGCGGACCGGGCGCGGCTTGCGCGAATTGCGCGCCCGGATGCAGATGGTCTTTCAGGACCCCTACGCAAGCCTCAACCCCAAACGGCGCGTCGGCGACGCGCTCGACGAAGTGCTCAAACTGCACGGGTTGTCAGCGCCTGCCAACCGAAGCGAGCGTGTTGTGAAACTCCTCGAGCAGGTGGGACTCTCGGCAGACGACCGCTCGCGCTGGCCCAGGGAGTTCTCCGGTGGTCAAAGGCAGCGCATCGCAATCGCCCGAGCCCTCGCGGTGCGTCCTCGGCTGCTGGTCGCTGACGAACCCGTCTCGGCGCTCGATGTATCGGTGCAGGCAGGGATACTCGCGCTCCTGCGCAGCTTGCAAAGCGAACTGAATCTGGCGATGCTGTTCATTTCGCACGATCTGGGCGTAGTTGAAGTGATGGCCGACCGCGTGATGGTGCTCTACCTCGGCCGCGTCATGGAAGTGGCACCCACCCGCGCACTCTACACAGCACCCAGACACCCCTACACGGCAGGTCTGCTGGCAGCCGTAGCTCGCGCGGAGCGCGGCGGTCGACCCTCGGTCGTGCTGAGAGAGGAGATTCCCAGCCCTGCTGACCCGCCGAGCGGCTGTGTGTTTCGAACCCGCTGCCCGTTCGTTCAAGAGCGCTGTGCCATCGAGACGCCTCGCCTTGAAGACCTGGGCGGAGGCCACCTGCGCGCCTGCCTGCGTAAGGATCTCGATTTTGGATCATCGTTGTCATGACAACAATCTTGCCTCATTCGAACGCGGGATTGCATCGGTCCGCGCGGATCCTTGTCGCGGGAGGGCGCGGTTTTGTCGGCGCCGCAGTCGTACGTCACCTGCTCGCTCAGGGGTTCAGGATCCACGTGCTCGGCCCAGACAGCGCGACCGCCCTGCCCGCAGGCGCATCCGAGACAATCGGAACGGTGGAGGACGAGGCTTGTCTTGCGTACGCGTTCAAGGCGGTCGAGCCCGATGCCGTGCTGCATTTCGCGGCGTTTTCCGCGGGCCCAGTGGGACTCACGCGCTCGGGCGAGACCGACCCCGAACGCATGCTTTCGGTCAATGTGTTGGGGTTCAGAAGACTGCTCGAGGCCTGCGTCGCAAACCGGGTCGGAAAAGTGATCTGGACCAGTTCGACCGTGGTGCTCGGCGCGGCACAGCCCGGCTCGACACGGCTCGACGAAACTGCGCCTAGACACCCGCTGGTCCATTACGGGCTCAGCAAGGTGCTGGCCGAGGACACGGCGCAGTTCTATCGCGATCGCTATGACCTGTTGACCACCGGGCTCAGGATTCCACTGATGCTGGGTCCCGGTCTCTGGTACCAGGGTGCTGCGGCCCAGGTCCGAGAACTCGTCCGTCAGGCACTCGATCGACAACCCTGCGAGCTCACCGTTCCGGATGTCGCTTTCGATGCGCTGCATGTGGCCGATCTCGGACCACTGATCGAACGCCTGCTCGCCCGCGCCCAGGCGCCGGCACCGATCTATCATGTTGCAGGATTCACGACCGACTATCGGGAGATCGGCGCGCAACTCTCGGACTTGGTGCCAGGCTTTGTTCCGCTGATGCACCCCGAGCGCCCCGCCATCGTCTACCCGCTGGTCAGCCAGGCACGCGTCGAGCACGACACGGGCTGGCTGCACCGGCACGATTTGCGCAGTACCCTGCGCGACATGCTTGATGAACAAAGGAGTCTGCAAAAATGAGTGTTGAAGCGAGATTGGCCGAACTCGGCATCGTGATTCCGGCACCCAAGGCCCCCGCCTACGCTTACGTGCCAGTCGTGCTCAATGGCGATCTGGCCTGGGTCTCTGGCCAGCTTCCATGGCGACTCGATGGCAGCCTGCCACAGGGCAAACTCGGTGCGGGCGTGAGCATCGACGATGGGCGCGAGGCTGCCCGTCTCTGTGTGCTCAATGCACTGTCGGTCATGCGTCAGGCCTTGGGGTCGCTGGATCGGATTGCCCGAGTCATCAAGGTCACCGGGTTTGTTGCAAGCGCGCCTGGCTTTGTTGAGCAGCCTTCGGTGGTGGACGGTGCGTCATCACTACTGCTCGAAGTCTTTGGCGAGCAAGGTCGACATGCGCGATCGGCGGTCGGCATGGCCGAGTTGCCGCGGTCGGCGCCGGTCGAAATCGAGTTCGTTTTTGCCGTCAATCCCTGACGGCAGACCGGGCCTCGCGCCGATCCGGCGGCGCGAGGCTGAGCGAGGCGTTCCGGCACAGTGAAACGCAAAGAGGAGGACACCCCATGAAGATGATTCGATGGACGACGCGCCTGGCCGCGCTGGCCTTTGCGGGTTCTCTCGCCGCAGCGGCGAGCGCCCAGGGTAGCGATGCATTGATCTACGGCAAGAGCGATCCGAACGCCCGCTCAGGCGGCAAGCTCACGATTGGTTCGCTGACCGAACCGCCCGCGATGGACCCGTATCACCAGGCCGCGGATGCGCGTATCCGCGTGACGGTTCTCGCTTATCAGGGTCTGTTCTACGAAGGTGCCAATGGACAGCCGATTCCTCTGCTGGCCGAAAGCTACACCATGGCACCGGATGGTCTGAGCTATACCTTCAAGCTGCGAAAGGGCGTGAAGTTTCACACCGGTCAGACGATGACTTCGGCTGACGTCAAATACAGCTACGACTACCTGCGCGACCCGAAAAACGGCTCACCCGGTGCGGGTGACCTTTCGACCATCGCGTCGATCGAGGCCCCAGACGCCGACACGGTTGTCTTCACACTGTCGACCCGTAACGGACTGCTGCCGATCACGCTCACACATCGCTACGGAGGCGTGATCCCCAAAGACTATTTCTCAACCCCGGATGCACGAACGAGGCTGAACCAGACCTCGGTCGGAACGGGACCCTTCAAGCTCAAGCAGTTCAAGCCCAATTCGGTCCTGGTCTTCGAGAAATTCCAGGATTACTGGCAAAAGGGGTTACCGCACCTGGACGAGATCACATTCGCCTTCATGCCCAATTCAGCGACCATGGTGGTTGCCGCGCGCAACGGTCGAATCGACACGGGCATCTTCACGCGCCCGCAGGACGCCGAACAGTTGGCCAAGGTAGCTGGCATCCGGCTGGTTCGGACGCCGTCAATGAACCAGAAGAGCATTGATCTCGGCTCGGAGCATCCGCTGCTGAAGGACGAGCGTGTCAGGCAGGCCATTGCTCTCGCGGTCGACAAGGAGGAGGTGATGAAGGCGTCTCTGGCCGGCTATGGCCAGGTGCTCGGCACCATGGTGCCCGGGATGCAGGAACGCTGGGGCCTGCCGCTTTCTGAGGTGCCGAATCAGAAGGTCGACCTCGATCGTGCCCGCAAGCTGCTTGCGGAAGCGGGGCATCCGAATGGTTTCGAGATCGACCTGACAACGATCATCACCTACGACTGGATGGACGCCGCAGCCGTGACGATTTCCGAGCAGCTCAAGCGAATCGGGATCCGGGTCAACATCAAGAAGGTCGAGCTCGGCGTCTGGATCAGGAATTTCCAGAGCAAGCAGATGGGCTTCACGTTCAACGACTGGCCATCTTCCCCCGACCCCAGCCTGCTCTTCTACCGGCACTTCCGTGCGGCGCCTCAGGGGGCTGACTTCCGCAACTGGAAGCATGATGCGGCGAGCGCGCTGCTCGACCGTGGGCGCGAAGAGTCCGATTATGCGAAGCGTCGTGCCATCTACAACGAGTTCCAGAAGATCATGGCATCGAGCGTACCGACGATCATGCTTTTTTCGTCGGACCTGCTGACGGTCGAGCGCGAGCGCGTACGCAACCATCAGCAGCACCCGACCGGGTGGTACTTCGGCCTCATCAAGACCTGGGCGCCGAACTGATCATGATCGCCTTCAAACGCTGATGCTTCACTTCCTGGTCCCCAGGCTCATGAGCGCCGTGATCGCGGCGCTCGTGTCGAGCCTGATCGTGTTTGTCCTGATGCGCTCGGTACCGGGCGATATCGTGGGTCAAATGCTGGGACAGACGAGCGACCCGACCGCCACCGAGGCGCTGCGGAGCTTTTTTGGGCTGGACCGGGCCGTCCATATGCAGTTTCTGGAATGGCTCGCTCAGGTCGTGCAGGGCGATCTGGGCCGCAGCTGGTACCAGGGGCGGCCGGTCACTGCAATGGTGGCCGATGCCTTCATGGTCACGCTCCAGATCGCCCTGCTGACGCTGGTGCTGGCGACCTTGATCGGCGTGCCGCTGGGCGTGATCGCGGGCATCCGCGAAGGGTCGCGGCTCGATGCCGCCATACAGGCGTTCAACCTGATCGGCCTTTCCGCCCCGGTGTTCTGGGTCGGACTGATGCTGCTGGTCGGAGCCTCTGCGCTCTTTGGCTGGTCACCCCCTTTTACCTGGAGTGCACCCTCCGAGAACCTCTCCGATAACATTGCGATCGTGATCCTGCCCGTGCTGAGCCTGGCACTCCTGCAGGCTGCTGCCTACAGCCACTTCGTACGGGAATGCATGGTCAATGAGCTGCGACGCGACTATATCCGGGCCGCCTTTGCCAAGGGTCTTGGCCCTGCAGAAATCTATTTCAAGCACGCGCTGCGCAACATACTGATTCCCCTTGTGACCTTCATGGGTCTGATCCTCATACAGATCCTCGGAGGCACCGTGGTGATCGAATCCTTGTTTTCACTGCCTGGTCTGGGTCGCCTGATCCTCTCCGGCATCCAGGGCCGGGACTATCCGGTCGTTCAAGGCGCGCTGCTTTTTGTGGTCTTCATCGCAATCGTTGTCAATTTCACCGTTGATGCCTTGTACGGCCTGATCGACCCAAGGATGCGCGCATGAACGGCCTTCGCGCCTTGAAGCGACTTTTGCTCGAGTCGTCAGCGAGTCGACTGATCAGCTATTCTCTCCTTGCGATCTTTGCCGTGTTGATTCTGGCACCCGAATGGGTTGCGCCACAGTCTCCTATTGCAGTCGATCCCCGACGCGCGCTTCAGCCGCCCTCGGCCCAGCACTGGTTTGGTACCGATGACGTTGGGCGCGACCTTTTTGCGCGGGTCATTCATGCCACCCGGATCACGCTGGGCTTGGTCGCGGGCGCGTTGCTGCTTTCGGCGCTGATCGGGGGGGCGCTCGGTCTGATCTCGGGTTTCGCGGGCGGCCTTGTCGATCAGGTGCTCGCCCGCTTGGTGGACGTCATTCTCACGTTTCCGCCTATCATCGCGGGTGTTGTGATCACTGGGGTGCTGGGGCCGGGCGCCGACAACCTCGTGCTCGCGCTCGCGATCGTCTACCTCCCCCTCTTTTTCAGGATTGCCCGATCGGGTGCGATGGCCGAGAACGCCCGCACTTATGTGGAAGCGTCCAGGGCGCTGGGCTTTGGCGAGACGAACATTCTGATCCGCCAGATCACTCCCAATGTATTGCCCCTGATCCTGATGCAGTACGTGCTGCTTTTTCCGCTCGCCCTGCAGATCGAGGCCGCGCTGGGCTTTCTCGGATTGGGCGTCGCACCCCCGACTCCTGATTGGGGCTCGATCCTCGAGCAAGGCAAGAACTTCATCATGGTGGCCTGGTGGATTTCGCTATGGCCGGGGCTTTTCCTCCTGGCCTCGGCCTTTGCCGTGATGGTGCTCGGTCGCTCGCTTCAATCACGACTCGGTTCGGGATGACACCCCCATGACCATTCGACTCGCTTTGTTTGAAGACCATATCGACGGAACGCTACACTGGCCAGCCGCACCCAGAGCTGTATTCGTACGCTCCGGGCGCATCACGATCAGCAATGGGGAGGGCGCCGCCCAGACGCTTGAAGCGACCGACTGCCAGCTTTGTACCGATGAGGTACGTATCGGGGGCAGTGGGGAGATTTGGACATTTGAGGTCGCGGCCGCGCCTGCCGCAGCACTGTCCTTGCAGCAGCAGGCCCGCTGCATCCTTGCGCATGACATCGATCTCGATCCGGCGCAGCCCGTCGTGTTGCGGGCCGACCGTGTCGAGTTCCCAGCGGGGATGGAAACGCCCCGCCACGGCCACAAGGGCGCGGGCATCCGCAGGCTCTACCGTGGACGACTCGTGGCCGAAGTGGGTACCGAAGTTCGCAGGATCGATGCGGGCGACGCCTGGTTTGAAACTGGGCATGACCCCGTGATCGGAAGAAATGTTGCGCCCTCGAGTGCATTCGTCCGGGCACTCGTGCTCGCGCCCGAACTGCACGGTAAGCCGACCTTCATACCCTGGTCGGACGCCGAAGCCGCGAAGCCGCGCGGCACGCAGCGCACCGAGTACTTTGATACCGTCGTGCGTCTTCCTGCTTTCGACGGACGGGCGCAGCCGGGCTGATGGCTCGCTTCGTCGGCCGGCTGACGGGTTCGCCTCGTCTTCGCAGGACCGCCTGGGGTGTTGCGTTTGCAGGGCCTGACTTGCTCGGAAGTGCGTCGGCGGACAGTTGCGGGTTCTTGATGGGTCGGGCTTTCGACGGACGGGCCCGGCCGGGCGGATCGCTCGCTTCATCGACCGCCCGACGGACTCGCCTCGTCTTCGCGTTACCGCCTAGGTTGTTGCGTTTGCAGGGCCTGACTTGCCAGGAGGCGTGTCGACGGACAGTTGCGGGTTCTTGATGGGTCGGGCTTTCGACGGACGGGCCCGGCCGGGCGCAGAAACCCATGCGCCCGCCGACCCATCCGCCTGCGCCCTCCCGGGTGAAGCCGCAGCGGCCCGCCTGTGCCCTCCCGAACGAAATGAACGCCGTCAAACGCGTCGCCCCCAAGCGCTCAGCGCTCCGAGCCCTGGCGCGGCCGGGAAGTAAACGCGTTCGCCACTCGCCCGCCGACCCGTACGTCTCTCGCTATATGGGTTCGTGCACAAATCACGCGGCTGAAGTTGCTCGGCTGCGCTCCCAGACGCCAGAGCGATCGGCCGACGGGCTCGACTCGTCTTGGCAAGAGCGCCTGGGTGTTGTGTCTGCAGGGAAAGTTGCTCCCTCCTGGTGGGTTCGGCGGGGCTGTTGCTCTTGAACGCGCGGGCTTTCGACGAGCCTTTGCGGGCTCGCCAGGGACGGCACGCTGGGAGGGTTGCGGTCTCACCCGGGAGGGCGCAGGCGGACGGGTCGGCGGGTGAATGGTTTTTTGAACCCGGCCGGGCCCGTCCGTCGAAAGCCCGACCCCCCAAGACCCAACCATCACAAAGCGAGCGGCTCCGGCGGTCGGTTGCGGCGACGTAGCGGCGGGCTTTCGACGAGCCTTTGCGGGCTCGCCAGGGACGGCATGCTGGGAGGGTTGCGACCTCACCCGGGAGGGCGCAGGCGGACGGGTCGGCGGGTGAATGGTTTTTTGAACCCGGCCGGGCCCGTCCGTCGAAAGCCCGACCCCCCAAGACCCAACCATCACA
>Ga0169931_10001624_pt1 | contig 36970 bp, 30 predicted proteins | sample Kivu_15m_20L_FD_129675 | JGI IMG/M metagenome (GOLD analysis project Ga0169931, IMG submission 129675) | Freshwater microbial communities from Lake Kivu, Western Province, Rwanda to study Microbial Dark Matter (Phase II) - Kivu_15m_20L... | ecosystem: Environmental > Aquatic > Freshwater > Lake...
CCCATGAGGCGGGACTGCACCAACCCCTGACGCACCGCCAGATCCGCCGCCTCCAGGAACTTGTTCGTGGAGATGACCACGTCGATGCCCACGCCGAACAGGTACAGCGCGCCGAAGAGCGCGGCGAAGTTCCACAGGAACCGCGAGGCGACATGGCGCGCGAGGATGCCCATCAGTGCCGGGCCCATTGCCGGAAGGCGTGCAGGAAGAACAGCAGCAGGCAGCCATTGCCCAGCCACATGAGTCCGATGCCTGCGAACTCCGCGCCACCGCGCATGACCTGCTGGCCGCCGGCGACCATCACGATGTTCAGGAGCGCCGGCAGAAACGCCAGCAGATAGATGGTGAGCGGCATGCTGGAGCGCTTCCACGCCGCGAGCGCGGTGCCGAGCAGCAGCACAAGCGGCGCCGAGGCCGAGAGCGCCAGTCGCTGCTGGATGTTCGAGAAGGCGTCACGCTCGAGTCGCCCGATGCGCCGGCGCAGTTCAGCCGCTGCGTTCGCGCTCTCCTCGGCGTTCGGGCCGCCACCGGTCGCGAGCGCGTCCAGCCGCTGGAGCAGTTCACCGGAGGACGCCATGTTCTGCTGGGCGGACGGACACTCGATCGCCCGAAGATCCCGCAGACGCGCTGGCCACCGCGTCGTCGTGGGCGCGCTTCCGCCAAGATCGAGCGCCGTCGCCTGATCGAGGATCAGATCCACACGACTTCCCTCGCCGCCGCTGGACGGCAGCAGCGACCCGCCGCGCGACGTCGCGCGACGCACCGGGCGCGTGCCATCGAGCTCGGTGACCTGCATGGGCGAGGCACCGGCGGCCAGCTTCGGACCGCTGCTGCGCGCGGAATCGATGCGGTAGCGGCGACCGCTCACGTCATCGGCGAGCGTGACGGACCCCGTTCCCGCGAGTGTGCGCTGCACGCATTCGAGCAGGTCCACCCGGTCCAGGACGGCGGCCGCGGTCGACATGGCCGCACGCACGCCCGGTTCGTCGTCCGGGTGGGCTCGAAGGGCCTGAAGATCGGCGGTGGTCGTGCTGCGCGCGTCGCGCTCCATCGCGCGGCCCATCTCGACGGCGTCGGGCGTAGCCTGGGGAATGAAGGCGACGGTGCCCTCGCGGGCGCGGAAGCCCGTGCCCTCGCGCATCGAGAGCTTCATCACGGTCGCGCCGTCACGGCGGTGCACGTCGACGATCGCGAACTCGGACAGCACCTCGGTGGCGCCATCGGCGCTGCGTCCGCGCTTCACCGCGGCCACGCCCGCCAGGCGAAGCCGTTGCGAGGCGCCGGTGTCGGGCGGCGCGGGCTCCACCTCGACGGCGTCGGCGTAGAGGGTGATGTCGCCGACCTCGAGAGCCTCGCCACGCTCGACGGCCGCCACGAAGACCGACGCGGCGTCCTGCGCGATGGTCTCGCGCATGAGACCCCAGAAACGCGGCACCACCGAACTGACCAGCCAGAGCATGATCGCGAAGAGCACCACCCCCACGCCGGCGACGGGTGCGATGATCGAGCGATGACGCAGGCCGCTGGCGGCCATGGCGACGAGCTCGTTGTCGGCGGCGAAGCGATGGATCACGATCGTCGCGGCGAAGCCCGCGGCGAACGGCAACGCGAACTGCATCATGGGGATGGTCGCGAGCGCGATGTACTTGAGCACGCTTCCGGGGCCGATCGAGCTTTCCGCGAGCGGCTTGATGGCCGCGCCGAACGCGACCACCACCACGATGACCGACGCCGTGAGCAGCAGGACCTTCAGCAGTTCCGACAGGAGATGCCGCCAGAGGATCCAGGGCATGTTCGTGGAAGTGTGGAGCGGCGGGTCGCCGACCGCAAGCGGTCAGCGCAGGCCGTACTCCTTCAGCTTGCGATAGAGCGTGCGCTCGCCGATGCCCAGCAGCTCGGCCGTCTGCTCGCGATTGCCGTTGGTCATCGCGAGCGTCTGCCGGATCGCCTCCTTCTCGAGACGATCGAGGCCGATGCCGGCGAGACTGCCGACGCCCTCGGAGGCCCGCTCGCCCTCGCTCTCGCGGATCTCGGAGGGCACGTCCTTGAGCTCGATGCGCGTGCCGCCGCAGGTCACGACCATGCGGTGCACCACGTTCAGCAGTTCGCGCACGTTGCCGGGCCAGGCGTAGGCGATGAGTCGCATCATCGCGGGGTCGCCCACCTCGAGGCGCGGGCGACCAAGGTCGGCGCACCACTTGCCCACGGCATGACGCACGAGGGCCGGCACGTCCTCGCGGCGCTCACGAAGCGGTGGCAGGTGGATCTCCACGCCCTTCAGGCGGAAGTACAGGTCCTGACGGAAGCGCCCCTGCGTGCTCGCGTCCTTCAGGTTCTGGTTGGTGGCGCTGATGAAGCGCACGTCGGCCTTGCGGGGGTCGTTGGACCCGAGCCGGATGACCTCACCCGTCTCGAGCACGCGCAGCAGCTTCGGCTGCATGGTCATCGGCATGTCGCCGATCTCGTCGAGGAAGAGCGTGCCCTTGTCGGCGTACTCGAAGACGCCCTCGCGATCGCGGTCGGCGCCGGTGAAGGCGCCACGCACGTGACCGAAGAGCTGGTCCTCGAGAAGACTCTCGCTCTGACCCGCCGCGTTGAAGGTGGCGAAGCGCCGCTCGCGGCGCTTGGAGTGCTGGTGGATCGCCTTGGCGACAAGTTCCTTGCCGGTGCCGCTCTCGCCGGTGATGAGCACGGGAATGGTGCTCGGAGCGACCTGGCGGATGGTGTCGATCACCTTCCGGATGGCCGCCGACTCGCCGATGATCCCCTCGAAGCCGAACGCGGCATCGACCTGACCTCGCAGCGAGGCATTCTGGTGGCGCAGCAGCACGGTCTCGGCGGCGCGCTGCACCAGGTTGCGGAAGACCACCACGTCGAGGGGCTTCTCGATGAAGTCGTAGGCGCCTCCCTGCAGCGCGGCCTTGGCGGTGGGCACGTCGCCGTGGGCCGTCACCAGGATCGTTTCGGCGTCAGGCTGGTGGGCCTTGGCGAGTTTCAGCACCTCGAGACCCGCCGTGGGGGTGTCCATCACGAGGTCGGTCACGATCACGTCGAAGTTGCCGTCGCGAAGCTCGGGTTCGGCTTCCTTCAGCGAGTGCACCACGGTGCAGACGTGACCGGGCTTCCGCAGCGTGTCCGCCATCGTCTGGGCGTGCTCCGCCTCGTCGTCGATCACCAGAACCTGCGCTCGGACATTCGCGGACGCGTCGGACATCGGGCCGATTGTACGGACGGGCCGGAAACCCTCCGCGCATTCACGATCGCCGCGGCAACGTGCCGATGGTCGGGGCGTGAGCGCCGCCCCCTTCAAGCACCTGTCCAGCAGCCCCACCGCAGCCCCTAGGATGCGATCGATGCGTCCTGCCGCGGCGACCGCTCCCCTTCCCACCCTTCGCGGAAGCCGCGTGTGGATGGTGGGCGCGGGCGGCACCGGCATGAGCGGACTGGCCCGACTGCTTTTGGCCGCAGGCGCACGCGTGGCAGGCGAGGATTGTGAAGGCGGCGAGACGGTGGACCGGCTTCGCGCCGACGGCATTCCGATCGCGGAGGGTCCCGGCGGCGCGATCCCCGACGACGCGGCGCTGGTGGTCGCGACGGCCGCCGCGGGCGCCTCGCATCCGACCTTGCGTGCCGCGATGGAGCGAGGCGTGCCTGTGCGAACCTACGCGCAGATGCTGGGGGAACTGCATCGCGTGCGCACCGGCGTCTCGGTGGCGGGCACGCACGGCAAGAGCACCACGACCTGCCTGCTGACATGGATCCTTCAAGAGGCCGGACTCGATCCCGGCTTCATCGCCGGCGCCACCTGCGCCCCACTGGGCGGCAACGCGCGCCCGGGCGCCGAGCGCGTGCCGAGCGGTGCGCTCGCGGGCCAGCCGGGCCTGCTGGTGACCGAGTCGTGCGAGTTCGATCGATCCTTCCACCACCTTCGACCCGCGGTGGCCATCGTGAACAACGTGGAGGCCGAGCATCTGGACTGCTACGGCTCGCTGGAGGACGTCATCGACGCCTTTCAGCAGTTCGCCGCGTCGCTGCCGTCCGCGCGCGATGGCGGATTCCTGCTGATCGCGCACGAGGGCGCGCATCGCGAACGCGTGACGCACGGCATTGCGGCGGCGGTGGAGACCTTCGGGACGCACGCACAGGCCACGCATCGCGTGGACTATCTCGAGGACGGCACCATTCGCGTGACGCGTGCGGGTGCGGTGTCGCTGCAGTGGCGACCGCGACTCATGGGAGCGCACAACGCCCTGAACGGCGCCGCCGCGGGCGTGATCGCGCTGCGGCTGGGCGCGGCACGCGAGGCCGTGGAGCGTGCGCTCGAATCGTTCACGGGCCTGGATCGTCGTCAGCAGTTCGTGGGCCTGGCGCGCATGCCGTTCGGTGACGTGCGCGTGTTCGACGACTACGGACATCACCCGACCGAGATCCGCGTGACCCTGCAGGCGATCCGCGAGGCGACCACGCCGCGACGGCTCGTGTGCGTGTTCCAGCCGCACCAGCACAGCCGGACGCGACTGCTCATGGACTCCTTCGCCACGGCCTTCAGCCATGCCGATCTGGTGCTGCTGCCCGACATCCACTTCGTGCGCGATCCCGAGGCCGAGCGCACGAAGGTCAGCAGCGAGATGCTGGCGGAGCGCGTGCGTGCGGCAGGCACGAGCGCGCTGGCCGTTGGATCGCTGGAGTCGGCGCTGGAGCGGGCGCGGGCCTCGCTGCAGGTGGGCGACGTGCTGGTGACGATGGGGGCCGGCGGCGTGTGGCACGTGGCCCGCGAACTGGTGCGAAGCGGTGCTGGCGATGCCTGTTGAGACCATGCGGCCTGAAGTCGAACGCCTGTGCGCGGATCTGGACGCCGAGCTGACGCTCGACGCGCCGATCGGGCGCGAGCACACCTGGTTCGGCGTGGGCGGACCGTGCGACGCGCTGGTTCGTCCCCGTACGGAACACGCTCTCTCCACGCTGCTGCGCCGCTGCGCAGACGCCGACGTGCCGGTGCGCGTGCTGGGGGATGGCGCGAACCTGCTGGTCGCCGACGAGGGCGTGGACGGCGTGGTGGTGAAACTGGACCAGCCGGTCTTCGAGGCATGCGCGATCGGCGTGGATGGCCGCGCCGATCTGGTGCGCGCCGGCGGCGGTGCCGATCTGGCCAAGGTGATGCATGCGAGCGTGCGCGCGGCGCTCGATGGCCTCTGTCCGATGGCGGGCATTCCCGCGACGGTGGGCGGTGCGCTGCGGATGAACGCGGGTGGACGCTTCGGCGCGATCGGGGACGTGACGTCGTGCGTGCGCCTGATGCGGCCGAACGGCGTCACCGAGGATCTTCCCGCAAGCGCGATTCGCTTCGACTATCGCCAGACGAACATGCCGCGGGGCGTGATCGTGCGCGCGGACTTCCAGTTGCAGCCGGGCGATCAGGAGCCGATCCGCGCGCGCCTGAAGGAGATCATGGCGTACAAGTCCGGGTCGCAGCCCATGGCCGCGCACTCCGCGGGCTGCATGTTCCGGAATCCGACGCTGCCCAGCGGCGAGCGCGTGAGCGCGGGCATGCTGATCGATCGCAGCGGCCTGAAGGGACTGACCGAAGGCACCGCGACCGTGAGCCCCGAACACGCGAACTTCCTGTTCGTGCCGGAACCGCGCACGGGCCGCGCGACCGATGTGCTGCGCCTGGTGGAGCGCGTGATCGATCGCGTGCGCGAGGCGCAGGGCGTCGAGCTTCACACGGAGGTCGTGATCTGGCGACGCGGCGACCGCACCGGAGCGATCCAATGAACGTGCTGGTGCTGAAGGGCGGGCCCGACGCGGAGCGTGAAGTCAGCCTGCGAAGCGGCGGGATGGTGGCGGTCGCGCTCCGGCGCGCAGGCGCCGTGGTGCACGAGCAGACGATCGATCGCCCGAGGCTTGAAGAGCTCCGCGCGATGCCCGGCGAGGTGGTCTTCCCCGTGCTGCACGGCCCGTGGGGCGAAGGTGGCGTGCTGCAGGAGATTCTGGAGCGTGATGGGCGACCCTACGTCGGCTGCGCGCCCGCGGCCGCCCGTCTGGCCATGGACAAGCCGGCCAGCAAGCGCGCGGTGGCCGAGGTGGGCGTGCCCACGCCCGACAGCCAGGTGCTGCGAGCGGCCGACCGCCTGACGCTCTCCCCCCCGCTGGTGCTGAAGCCCTGCGATGACGGCAGCAGCGTGGACCTGCGGGTGTGCGGAACGGCGGCCGACGCCGAGCGCGCTCGCGCCGAGTTGCATCCGCGGCGACCCGTCCTGCTGGCGGAGTCCTTCATCGCGGGCCGCGAACTCACGATCGGTCTCCTGGAAGATCGCGAACTGCCGCTGATCGAGGTTCGGCCGAAGTGCGGCCTCTACGACTACGAGGCGAAGTACAACCGCGACGACACGGAGTACCGGCTGGATCCAGAACTGCCGGCGGGCGTGGCGGATTCGATCCGGCGTTGGGCTCGGGCCGCGTGGACGCGGCTCGGACTGCGCGACGTGGCCCGGATGGACTTCATGCTGGATGCGCGCGGGGCGTGGTTCCTTGAGGCGAACACCATGCCCGGGTTCACGGATCACTCGCTGGTTCCCAAGGCCGCCGCCCACGCGGGCCTGCCGATGGAGCAGCTGGTGATCGCGCTGGCCGAACGGGCCTTGGCCCGAGGCGGAGCCACGGTCCGCGCCTGAGACCGCCGAAATTCCACGCCGGAGCGCGCGACGGCCGATACTCGACCCCATGGCACGGCGTCGCGCGAAGTCCACTCGGACAGGCACCCCTCTCTCAGATCGATTCGCTTCATTCAAACCCCTGCTGGTGGCGGGGAGTTGGACCACGGTGATCGCGGCGGTCGCCTTCGGGCTTGCACTTGGCGTGCCGGCCCTGCGAGCCGAGGCACTGTCGATGCGCCCCGAGGGACCGATGCGCGTGGTCTTCGAGGATCGGCCCGCGTGGATGACGGATGGCGACCTGTCGCCGCTCGCGGAACTTGTGGATCGGCCGCTGTCAGGCTCGCCCATGGATCGTTCCGGACTGGCCGCGGCCCGAGAGGCACTCCTGGCGTCGGGCTGGTTCGAGGAGATCCGACAGGTGCGACGTTCCGGCGCCGACGAGGTGTCGATCGAGGCGACATGGGCGACCCCGTTCGCGGTGATCCGCGAGGATGGTTACGACTATCTGGTGGACATGCGGGGACGCCTGCTGCCTCGCTGCTACAAGGCGGGAACCGCCCCACGCGGGTTCCTGCGCATCGAAGGTGCGCGATATCCACGACCGACCTCCTACGGGACCCCCTGGCCTGGTGACGACGTGAGTGCCGCCATGGCCCTGGCCCGCCTGATCGACGAGCGACCTTGGCGAAGCCAGATCGCGTGGATCGACCTGACTGGAATTCCCACCGATGGTTGCCTGCGACTGAAGACCATGCGCAACTGCACGATCAAGTGGGGACGCGCGCCCGGGCGCGAAGGTGCAGCCGAAGTCCCCGCCAGGCAGAAGCTCGATTACCTGGCGTGGCTGCAGGATCACGGCGGCCGGATCGACGCGAACTGCGAAGACCAGATCGACCTGCTCAACGACTACGTCGGCATGCGCTGAAGCGATAGGCTGCGCGCCATGCCACCTCCCCGCGGCCTTGTGCTGCTCGCGGCGCTCTGGATCCTTGGTTCCTGGCTGATCTGCATCGGGCCGCAGGCTCCGCTGCATCCCACGATCGCGGGCTTCACGCCTGGCATTCGACTGATGGTGGCGTCGCTGGGCGTTGGGTTGTGCGCCGGATGGCCGCTGCTCCGGCTTTCCGGCCCCCGGGAACGCTGGCCCGTGCGGCGCGTGGTGCTGGATCTCCTGACGATCACGACCTTGGCCCAGGTGGTGCTGTGGCCGCTGCGCCTGACGACCGCGTGGTCGCCGGCACGACTCGCGATGATCGACGCACTGATGATCGCCTGGAGCGTGGTGGTCGCCGCACTTGTGGCGGCGGCGCTCGCTTCGGGGGCGCCAAGGGTCCGGACACGAACGATGCTCGCGTGCCTGGTCATCACCGGACTTGGCATGCCACTGGAGGTCGCGTGCCGGAGCGCAGGGCTTCCCGAACCGCCGGCGTGGGCGCTTGGGCCGGTGCTTGGCCCCCTCCGCCTGACGATCCCCGACGCGAGCATGCGGTTTGACGAGGCCCTGGTCGGCCTTGGAATCGTGCTTTGCTTGGCGACGCTCGCATGGGTTTGGACCTCGCGTGTGGTGCGCCCGCGGGCTCCGGTTGCCCCCTTCCCTGCGGACCGTTAGCCTCCGGTGACGAGCCACCATGGAACTCATGTCCAAGGCAGACAAGGATCGCCTCGAGGCGCAATTGGCGGAATGCATCCAGTTCCGCCCGGTGATCGCGCAGCGCATCGCCGAGGCCCGTGCACAGGGTGACCTGAAGGAGAACGCCGACTACCACGCGGCGCGCGAGGATCAGGCCATGAACGAGGCCAAGATCCGCGAGCTCGAGGCGAAGCTGTCGCGCGCGCAGGTGGCAGGCGCCATCGACGTGCCGACCGACATGGTGTTCCTGGGCGCGACGGTTCGCCTGAAGGATGTCGGCAACGGTCGCGAGGAGGTCTACCGACTGGTGGGCCAGCTGAGCGAGGACGGGGGCCCGGACGAGGTGATCGAGGTCACCGCCACCAGCCCGATGGGTGTCGCGCTGATGAAGGCGCGCATCAGCGAGACCGTGCGCGTGGACCTGCCGCGCGGCGAGAAGCGCTTCCTCGTCGTGGCGATCCTGGGATGAACGGCGCGGCGGTGCGCGCGTGACCCTGCACCCCTCTCTTCTGCTTGCGGAATTCGCGCTGCGGCTCTTCGTGGCCTGCCTGGTGCTGGTGCGCAAGGGGCGCCGGCCCACGGTGGCGATGGCCTGGATCATCGCGGTGGTCGCCATTCCCGTCGCGGGACTGATCGCGTACTTCCTGGTGGGCGAGAACAACTTCGGACGGCGACGCGCCGCCCGTCACGCCCGGATCCTGCGGGAAGTCGATCGGCCCGAAGTGCACGCGCCAAGCGATCCGCGTGCCCGAGCGCTGCAGCTGGACCCCGGTCAGACGCAGCTGGCGCGACTGGCCGAATCGGTGAGCCACGGGCCGGCGCTGGCGGGAAACATGCTTGAACTCAGCGGCGACAGCGCGGCGAACATCGAGGCGATGGTGCGTGACATCGACGCCGCGCGCGCGCATGTGCACCTGCTGACCTACATCTATCTGCTGGACGCTTCCGGCAAGCGCATCGCGCAGGCGCTGCTCGGGGCCGTGAAGCGCGGCGTGACCGTGCGCCTGCTGGTCGACGGCGTGGGCAGCAAGGCGTTCCTGCGCAGCGATCTGCGACGCGCGCTCGAGGCGGGTGGCGTGCGCGTGGCAGAAGCCCTGCCGGTCTCGTTGCTGCGGCTGGTCGTGGCGCGGCTGGACATCCGCAACCACCGCAAGCTGCTCGTGGTGGATGGCCTGATCGCCTGGATGGGCAGCCAGAACGTCGCCGATGCGGGCTTCGCGCCGAAGGCGCGTTATGCGCCTTGGGTCGACTGCATGGTGCGGGTGCGCGGACCGTTGGTGCGCGAGCTGCAGCTGGTGTTCGTCGAGGACTGGTACATGGAACATCAGGAGGATCTGGATCCGGCCCTGAACATCCAGCCCGAGTTCGACGCGTCCGGCATGACCGCGCAGGTGGTCGCGACCGGCCCGAACTTCGGCAACGACTCCATGACCACGCTGCTGCAGGCCGCGGTGCATCTCGCGCGCGAGGAGATCGTGCTGACCACCCCCTACTACGTGCCGGACCTGCCCATGCAGGCGGCGCTCGTGGTGGCGGCGCGTCGCGGCGTGCGCGTGCATCTGGTGGTGCCGCGGCGCAACGACTCGTGGCTGGTGCAGCGCGCAAGCCGCGCCTTCTACGGCGACCTGCTGAGCGCGGGCGTGACCATCCACGAGTTCACGGGCGGCCTGCTGCACGCGAAGACGCTGGTGGTGGATCGGATGGCCTCGGTCGTGACGAGCGCGAATCTGGACCGTCGGAGCTTCGAGATCAACTTCGAGATGGGCGTGCTGGTCTACGACGCCGCGTTCTGCGGCCGGTTGCGCCAACTGCAGGAGACCTACATGACCCGCAGTCTCCGGGTCGATCGCGCCACGTGGGAAGGCCGGCCGCTCGGGCAGCGCCTGCTGGAGAGCACCGCGGGCCTGCTCAGCCCGCTGCTGTGAAACTCAGTCGCGCTCGTCGATCCAGGCCTGCTGGATCGCCTCGAGGATGCGCTCGTTGCATGGATGCCCGGGCTCCTCATGGAAGCCCGGCAGGGCCATCACCAGCGACTTCAACTTCGGGAAGCTGATCGAGACCGGATCCACGTCGGGATGCGCTTCGACCAGCGCCTCGGCCAGGCGATCGACGGAAAGCCAGTGCAGCGTGTCGGGGCCAGCCATGGCGATCAGTGCGGGATTTCCTTGATCGCGTTTCGGTTCCACGCGGGAACGCGCACCACGATGGGCCCCTTGCCCTTGATCTCGCACTGGCACGCAAGGCGGCTGTTGCGCTGGATCGCGGGCGCCTCCTCCACGCGGTCGTCCTCGGCCTCGGTGCTCTCCGTGAGCTGATCCATGCCCTGCTCCACGTAGACATGGCAGGTGCTGCAGGCGCAGACGCCGCCACAGGCGTGCTCGATGTTGATGCCGTGATCCATGGCGAGTTCCAGCAGGCTTTCGCCCTCGCCGCCCATGAGCTGCCATTCCTTCTGACCAGTGCCGGTGAGGCCCTCGGGATCCTCCAGATGGAAGGTGACGGGAACGATCGGCGGTCCGTGCTCGTGGTCGCTGCGCTTCAGGTGCATGGGGCGACCATGGTAGGCCGACGCGCGCCGCATCGCCCAGTTCCCGAGCGTGCGTTCCGGATTCCGCGTGCGTGCCGCTACAGTGGGGCGATGCAGCTGATGGCCCACACCCTCGAGGAGACCGTCGCGGCCGCCGCCGCGCTGGGGGTGCTGCGGCCGCAGGCGCGCGAGGCGCACGCGGCGTTCTTCCGCGAGGGCCGACGCGTGGCGCCATGGATCGAGGACCGTGATCCGGAGATCGCGCGCACGCTCGTGGACCACGACACGGTGAAGTTCACCCTGCGCATGCCGGACGGACTGGAGACCGAGAGCGTGGTGATCCCCATGTACCGCGACACGCGGATCACGCGCACCCTCTGCGTCAGCAGTCAGGTCGGCTGCGCGATGGGATGCGGCTTCTGCGAGACGGCGCAGATGGGCCTGATGCGGAACCTGACGCCGGGCGAGATCGTGGCGCAGTGGTTCGCGGCGCGGCACCTGATCGAGAACCCGTTCGAGGGCGGGCGCGGCTTGCCCATCAAGAACATCGTGTTCATGGGGATGGGCGAGCCGACCGACAACATGGCGAACGTGCTGCAGGCGATCCGCGTGCTCGCCGACCATCACGGGCCCAGCGTGCCGACCGCCAACATCACCGTCAGCACGGTGGGGCGCGCCGGCGGCGTGCGCGAACTGGCGCGCTTCGCCGAGAAGCCCGGCTTCCGCAAGCTCAACGTCGCCTTCAGCCTGAACGCGCCGAACGACCGCATCCGCGCGGAGATCATGCCGATCACGCGCGCCGAGCCCGTGGCCGGCGTGCTGGACGCGCTGCGCGACTGGCCCGTGCACCGCAACGCGGTGTTCTGCATGGAGTACGTGCTGATCCCGGGCGTGAACGACGCCCCCGAGCACTGCGACGAGGTCTGCGCGCTGCTGCGCGGGATCAAGTGCTCGCTGAACGTGATCCCCTACAACCCGCGGCGCGACAGCCCGTGGCGCGCGCCGACCGAAGCCGAGACCGCCGCGTTCGTGTCGCGCGCGATCGCCAACGGCCAGTTCTGCAAGCGACGCGGCACGAAGGGTCGCAACGCGATGGCGGCGTGCGGGCAGCTGGGCAACGAGCGCATCCGACGGCGCAAGTTCGTCGACCTGCGCGTCGGCGAGTGAGCGCGGCTCAGCTGCTGCCTTCGCGCATCCGGTTCAGTCCCTCCGGGAAGGGATAGGTGGCGTAGACCGCGGTGCGCGGCACGTCCCACAGCCCGACCGGCGGATAGACGTCACCCGTGAAGCCGGCCTGATGCATCGCGTGCAGCGCCGCCTCGAGGCTCGGCTCGCGTCCCCCATGATCGAGCAGGCGATTCGACTTGGCACCCAGGAACGAGACCGTGCAGGCGGGTGCGCGATCGAGTCGCCCCTCCAGCATCTTGCCCACCGTTCGGAAGCCGCGATACAGGTCCTCCAGCGTGAAGTGATCACGATCGGCGGGCCGCAGCAGCGCCAGGATCAGCAGCCGATCCAGGTCGAACTTGAGCACATACGGCTCGCGGTCATCGCGCGCGTGCACGTTCACGGCGCCGCGGAACATGCGCGCGTAGCTGGTGGCGCTCGAGAGCGACCACTGGCTGGTCGGAATGAGCTTGAGCAGCTCACCGAGCACGCCGTGCGAGTTGTCGACGTCGTTCACGCCACAGACCACGGTCCGGTAGTGGCCCTCGACCAGATCGTTCAGCAGGTGCTGGCCCCACTGCAGGCGCAGCGACCGCTGTCCGCTCACCGAACGCGGGTTGCCGTTGGGAATCATGGTCACGCGAGGACCGCCGCTCGGGGCCTCGACCAGACGATCGCCATCACCGTTGTAGATGCGGATCGAGCTCATGGCGGGAATCATGCAGCCGCCCGGGCCAAAGCACAAGCGAACGATTCAACCCTGCGAGGGCTTGGCACCCGGCGCCTTGGCCTCGGGAGGCTGCAGGCTTGGCTCCAGCATTCGTATGTACGGAGGCACCGGACGAGCCTTCGCCGTCACGAGCTTGCCGAGACGGCCGACGGCGATCGGTTCGAAGCCGGGCGATGCCAGCATGAGCGCGAGGGCCTTCGCGGCCTCCGTCGCCTCGGCCCCCTGCGCCGAGGCCGCCTCGAACACGCCCGGAAGAATCACACGCAGGTCCAGCGAAGCCTCGTCCTGACACGCGAACAGCACCGCCCGTTGCATCGTCCGACCTGAGGTGATCGCGGTCTGCATGGACGAGGCGGGACCCCGACCCACGATGACCGGCGTGCAGCCGGCCTCCCAACGCTCGGGCTCGCCGATCGCCTTCGCGATCGCGGGCGAGACCTTCGCGAGCGCACGCAGGCTCTTCAGGAAGTCCGCCTTGCGATCCGGCGACACGATCACGGCCGTGCAGTTCTGGTCGCTCATCGACAGGCGAACCTTGTCCAGCAGCTCCTGCGTCGGGCTCCAAGCGGGATCGAAAGCGCCCGTGGGATCCGGGCGCGCGAAGATGCCGGCGGCGCTGCGCACCGCGTCCGGGTTCGATCCCTTCTTGACCTGGCCGATCTTGACCGACAGTTGCACAAGATCGCCGGAATCCTTGGGCGGCATGTAGAGAATGCCCGAGCCCGCCATGCTGGCGCTGGCCAGCATCGCGCTGCATTCCGCCGCGGCGCCGATCGAGAGCAGCATGGCGCAGGACTCGTCGTCCGAGGCCGGCTGACGCGCGGTCCGCACGCCGATCGTGCAGTCAAGGCGCGCGTGAAGACGGAGGTCGGAGAGCGCCCCGAAGTCGTCGGCCCAGCACGCCGCCATCGCGAACGGGAACGTGATGCCCTCCTGTCCGCCCGTCGGGCGGATGCGAGGACGACCGCCATCCGGGGCCGCCTGGCCCGCTGGCGCCATCTGCGCCATCGCGGCCGGCGCCACCAACAGGGCCGGAATCGATGCGAGAAGTTCGCGACGCGGAAGAGGCAGGTGTTCCATGAAGGTTCCTTGACGTTTCAGTCGACAGGCCGGATCGCCCCGGACTGCGAATCCCAGCGAATGTTCAGGGTGCCGCGACCCTCGACGAACTCCTGCAGCCAGACCCCGACGGCCTTCGTGCGCCAGTCATCGGCCCGGAATGGAGCCGGGGCCTCGCCATCCATCTCGCCGCGGCGCCGCCGGCGATCGAGCGCGATGCGTGCGGCGCACCAGTCGGTGAACTCGCTTCGGCTGCACAGCAGGTTGGGAGCCAGATCCTCCGCCATGCAGCGGATCTGGAGCGCCAGCCACATCGAGTCGATCCGCGCCCGCACCGCGGCGTCCTCGAGCAGGCGCGCATGCTCGTCCTTGGTCGGCGGCAGTTCGCGCGCGTGTCGCACGCATTCGGCGATGCGATCGCCGTAACGCCCCGCGACGGGCCGCGGCAGGAAACGGATCTCGCGCACGGCATCGGCACGCTCGGGCTTGCGCCGCACGAGCTCCATCAGCGCCACGTCGGGGATCGCCACGCGCTGCGGCTGATCGGTCTCGCGTGCGATCTCACGGCGAAGCAGCACGAGTTCCCGCAGCAGCGTGGTGGCCGCGGGACGCAGGTTCTCGCCTCGGCTTGCGCGGCGCATCTGACGGTCCGGGTCGAACTCGAGCTCCCCGGCGAGCTGCACCTCGCTCTCCTGCAGCGCCCAGGCCAGTCGGCCGCGCGCCTCCAACTGCGTTCGCACCGCGTCCCACGCCATCGGCAGGTAGCGCACGTCGTCCGCGGCGTAATGCATCTGACTCGCCGTGAGCGGTCGACGATCCCATTCGGTGAAGGTGTGCGCCTTGCCCAGACGCAGGCTGGCGAAATGCTCCAGCGTGGTTCCCAGACTGCTGGGCCATGGAAGCCCAAGCAGGCTGACGGCGATCTGCGTGTCGACCAGATTCGCCACCGCGCCCCCAAGCGCTTCGCGCACGGCGCCGATGTCCTGCTCGCCGGCGTGCACAAGCGTCCGGACCGCGGGGTCGGCCACGGTCTCGTAGATCGGTCGCGGGTCCACCCCCTCCAGCGGGTCGATCAGCGCCACGCGCGCCGTGGTCGCGACCTGCACCAGGCAGATGCGCGGCCGGAAGGATTCCTCGCCGATGAATTCGGTGTCGAACGCCACGAGGCCCTCGGCACGCACGTGCGACGCGAACTCGCGCACCGCCTCGGCGCTGGAGAGCACCTCGTGCTCGCCCTTCGGAACCATCGGATGGTCGATGCGCGGACCGTGCCCGCCGCCGTGCTCGCGCTCGGCGCTTTCGTGGTGACGGGCTCTTTGTCGGCGGCGGTGATTCACGCGCAGGTGTCCGTGGGGCGGAGTCCGGCAGCGTAGCGGAACGGCCCCCGGATCAGGAAGCGTCGCCCGACGGGCCCTTTCGGCGCTTCGAGGTGCCCGGCGTGGCGGGTGGCAGCATGCGCTTTCGCCGCAGCAGGTGGTGATAGTGCTGGGCGAAGCGATGCGCCTCGTCACGGATCGCCTGGCAGAGATGCAGACCCGCGTGGGAGCGACCAAGCCGCATGGGCTCGGGATCATCCGGCACGTGGATGAGTTCCTCGCGCTTGGAGAGTCCGATGACGAGCCGCGGACGCACCGGACACTGCGCAAGCGCCTCCAGCGCGGCGGCGAGCTGCCCGGGTCCGCCGTCGATCAGCAGCACGTCGGGAAGCAGCTCCGGCGCGCGGTCGGAGTCGCGGAAGCGACGGCTCACCACCTCGCGGATCGCCTGATAGTCGTCGTTGGACACGGTGCGAACCTGGAACCGACGGTAGCGGTCCTTGAAGGGCCGGCCGTCGACGAAACAGACCAGGCTTCCCACGGTGTCGCCACCCCCGAGATGCGCGATGTCGACGGCCTCGACGCACCGCACCTCGGTCTCGAGACCGAGCGCGCGCTGCAGGCTTCGGCATCCCGCGCGCGGATCCTTCGCGGAGATCGTGACCTCGGGCTGCCAGTCGAACTCCCCCGCGCGTCCGCGGCGCTCGCGCTCGTCGAGCTTCTCGATGGCCTGGATCTGGTCCCGCAACACCGCCGCCGCCTCGTAGCGGCGCTCGGCGCTCGCCGACTCCATCTCGGCGCGAAGCTCGCGAAGCATGTCCGCGCGGCGGCTCTCAAGGAAGCGACAGAAGCGATCCACGTCCTGTCGATAGCGGGTCGCCGAGATGCGGTTGGCGCAGGGCGCGGTGCACTGGTCGATGTTCGCGAGAATGCAGGGACGGAAGTCGAGGTTGCGCGGATCCTCGGAGCGCAGGTCCAGATCGCAGGTGCGAAACTGGAAGACGCGCTGGAGCAGCTGGATCGCGTGCCGCAGGTCCGCACCGCTTGTGAACGGTCCGTAGATCCGCGCCCCGTGGAATCGTTCATGCCCAGGGTCCCGCGTGATGTAGACCCCGGGAAACTCCTCGCGGATCGTGACCGCCAGATACGGATAGGTCTTGTCGTCGAGCAGCCGTGCGTTGAACCTCGGCTTCAGGTCCTTGACCAGCCGGGCCTCCAGCAGAAGCGCCTCCCACTCGCCCTCGCAGGGAATGATGTCGAACTCCGCGACCAGCCCGATGAGGGGCTGCTTCCGTGGCCCGAGGTCGGTGCTTGGCAGGAAGTAGCTCGAGACCCGGTCCGGCAGGCGATTGGCCTTCCCGACGTAGAGCACCACCCCCGCCTCGTCCTTCATCAGGTAGACCCCGGGAACTGGCGGCAAAGCCCGTGCCCGGACGAGAAGTCCGGAAACGCGGTCTTCGGGCTGGTCCGGCGGGGAATCCATGGGGAAGCACTCTAGGAAAGAAACCGCATCCCCGCGGGGAGTCGCTCGGTATACTCGTCCGACCGACGCCGCTGCCGTCGGCCTCGAACCTCTCGCAGCACACGAAGGAGTCACTTCCAAATGAAGAAGATCGCGATTCTCGCCGCTGCGAGCCTGATGCTTGGTCTGGCGGCATGCAACAAGGACACGAAGACCACCGACGCCAAGGCCAGCCCCGGCGCCGTGACCGAGAAGAAGTCGGACTGCTGCAAGGACAAGTCGGCCTGCGCGACCAGCAAGGACTGCTGCAAGGGCAAGGACGCGAAGGACTGCTGCAAGACCCAGGCGAACACCTCGGCCGGCGCGGTCAGCGAGAAGAAGGACTGCTCCAGCAGCTGCTCCGAGAAGAAGAGCACCTGCAGCGAGAGCAAGAACACCTCGGCCGGCGCGGTCAGCGCCAAGAGCGGCTGCCCGGGCTCGGGCAGCGGCAGCATGTGCCCCTTCGCGGGCGCCAAGAACGGCTGATCCGTTCCTGAAGTGAAGTTTCACGCGGCCCTCCCCTGCGGAGGGCCGCGTTGTTTTTGCCCCCGATACCATCGCGACCCGTGAGCGAGGCTCCCCCGATCCTGGTGCGCGGCGGACGCGTGATCGATCCCCTGCGGGGCTTCGACGCGGTCGGTGACGTGCTTCTGCGCGGCGAGCGCGTGGAGCGCATCAGCGCGACCCCGCTTCCGACCACGGGATTGCGCGTGATCGACGCGGACGGCTGCCTGGTGTGCCCCGGCCTGATCGATCCGCACGTGCACCTGCGCGAGCCCGGCGGCGAGCGCAAGGAGACGATCCGGACCGGCAGCGAGGCGGCGATCGCGGGCGGCTTCAGCATGGTGGCGTGCATGCCGAACACGCAGCCAGCCCTCGATCTTCCAAGCCTGGTGGATTTCGTGCGGCTGAAGGCGGCCGAGGCGGGGCTTGCACGCGTGCGCGTGGTGGCTGCGGCCACCGTGGGCCGCGAGGGTGAGCGTCTGGCGCCGATGGGCGCGATGGCCCGCGCAGGCGCCGTGGCATTCAGCGACGACGGCGACGGCATCGCGAGCGCGATGGTGATGCGACGGGTGCTCGCGACCTGCCGCTCGATCGATCGACCCTTCCTGCAGCATTGTCAGGAGGCCACGCTCACGCATGAAGCCGTGATGAACGAGGGACCACTCGCGGCGAAGCTTGGCCTGGGCGGCTGGCCCGCCGTCGCCGAGGAGATCATGTTCGAGCGCGACGTGCGCCTGAACGCCTCGATCGGCTGCCGCTACCACGCGCAGCATCTCTCGAGCGCCGGCAGCGTGGAGATCCTGCGGCGCGCGAAGGCCGCCGGACAGCCCGTGAGCGGCGAGGCGAGTCCACATCACCTGCTTCTGACCGACGCCGCGTGCGACGGCTGGAACACGATCGCGAAGGTGAATCCTCCGTTGCGGACGGGCGCCGACGCCGAGGCGCTTCGAAAGGCCGTCGTGGATGGAACGATCGAGGTCCTCGCCACCGATCATGCGCCGCACACGGCCAGCGAGAAGGGCCGCGACTTCTCTGCCGCGCCCTTCGGCTGCATCGGGCTTGAAAGCGCCGTGGGCATGTACGGCCTGGCGCTGGTGAAGAGCGGCCTGATGGACTGGACCTCGGTGATCGAGCGCATGACCGTCGGACCCGCGCGCCTGCTGGGTCTTCTTGAGGCGGGATTCGGAAGGCTGTTCGAGGGCGGCCCCGCCGACGTCTCGGTGATCGATCCAGACGCCGCGTGGAAGGTCGAGGCCTCGAACTTCCGAAGCCGCAGCCGCAACTGTCCCTTCGACGGTTGGACCGCGCACGGCCGGCCCGTCGCGGTGATCGCGCAGGGCCGCGCCTTCGATCTGCGCACCGAATGGTGGCGCGGAGCTGGCGCACCGTGAGCGACTCGCGCGGCCTGCGACGCCGCCTGATGGATCGTCTGGCGGCCGTGGTGGCCCGCCGGCCGCTCGCCATCGTGGCGGGCACGGCGTTCCTGGCGTTGGCTTCGGCGCTGTGGAGCGCGTGGCACCTTCGGCTCGATGCGGACACCAACTCGCTGGTCGGCGACGACCAGCCGTACATGCGTCGCTATCGCGATTTCCTCAGGGACTTCGGCGATCTTGAGTACATCCTGCTGGTCGTGGATCCCGCCGGCAACGAGGCGGAGGCCGACGAGGCGACGCGCGAGCTGGTGACGGGACTTCGTGCGCTGCCCGACCTGCGAGGCGCGACCGGATCGGTCACGAGCGCCGAGCAGTACCGACTCTCGACCTGGTCGATGCGCGACGCCGAACTTTCGGGGCTGCACGAGGCGCGCGGCGCGCTGCCGGTGCTCACCTCGGGTCCGGGTGCGGGTGGCCTTCTGCAGGAGAGCACGAACCGCCTGGAACGACTGCTTGCCGATGGCGCCGGCATGGAGCGCACACGCCAGCGCGAACTCGCGGCCGAGGCGTTCCTGCTGGCGCGTTGCGCGCTGGGTGGAATGCCGGATGCGCCGGCGAGTCTGGCGACCGCGCTGCCCGAGCGTTGGCTTCCCGCCGGTCCGGGGCCCCTGCGTCTCGTGCTGGTGATGCCCGACAAGAACTTCGAGACGCTCGCGGTGATCGAACGGCCGCTGCAGGAGATCCGCGACCTGATCGCGAAGGTGCGGCGGGCGCATCCGTCGATCGAGATCGGCCTGACGGGCAAGCCTGTGCTGAAGGCCGACGAGATGCGCACGACCAGCGACGACATGAACACGGCCAGCGTGGTGGCGCTGCTGCTGTGCGCGGCGCTGTTCATGGTCGTGTTCCGCGGCGTGAAACGGCCGATGCTTGCGGTGCTGGTGTTCCTGGCGGGCTCCGCGCTCACGTATGGCGCGGCCACGCTGATGCTGGGCCACCTGAACCTGCTGAGCGTGGTGTTCATGCTGGTACTGGTGGGCGTGGGTCTGGACTACGGCGTGCACATGGTGGCGCGCTATCTGGAGGGGCTGCGCCACCTCGGACCCGCCGCCAGCGTGCGACACACGATTCGCCAGGCGGTGCCAAGCGTGCTGGCCGGCGCCCTGACCAGCGCCGGCACGTTCCTGCTGGCGGTCGCGGCGCCGATGCGGGGCCTGCGGGAACTGGGAATCGTGAGCGGCGTGGGACTGATGCTCTGCGCGATCACGATGGCGATCACGCTTCCGGCCCTGCTTCTGCTGCTGGATCGGGGCGCACGACGCGAGCCGCTGAAGCGCGGCCTGTTCATGGAGCCGCTCGATCGCCAGCAGGACCCCTTCGGCGGACGCGCCGCCATGCGGCACTGGCTGCTCACCGGCGCATTCCTGTGCGCCGCGATCGGCGGCGGGTGGATCGGATGGGATCGGATCCGGTTCGAGAGCAACTTGCTGCGACTGCAGGCCGAGGGTCTCGACAGCGTGGGTTGGCAGCGCAAGCTGCAGGCGGCTGGAGGCAACGCGACGTGGTTCGGCGCATGCATCACGGATTCGATCGATCGCATTCCCGATCTGGTGGAGCGTGCGCGCAAGGAACCGCTGATCGGTCAGGCGCGCAGCGTGCTGGACGTGGTGCGCCCGGACACGCCGGAACGCGCCGCATGGCGCATGGCGATCGGGAACGCCGCGCTCGGCCGACCGGCCTCGTCACGGCAGATCGCCACGCCACCCTTGGCCGACGGCTTGGCGCAGGCGCTCGGTCGGTTGGCCGATGGCGCTGGACTGGCGGGCGCACCGGAGACCGATGTGGCCGCCATCCGCGCGCTTCGCGACGGCGTGCAGTCGCTGAATCGCGCGCTGCGACAGTCGCCGGACGAGATGGTGCGAGCCTCGGAACTCGCGGCCAGCAGGTCGACCGAGTTCGCCACCGCGCTGGGCGCCGGCGCGCGCGGATCATTGCGTCAGGCGCTGCCGGACGCGATGCGCGACACCTTCACCTCGAGCGATGGACGCTCGGCGGTGATCCTGAATCCCGTGGAGGACGTCTGGGACCCCGCCGCGCTGGATCGGTTCGTGGCCGCGATGCGCCGCGTGGATCCCGACGTCACAGGCGTGCCGATCACCGTCTTCGAGTCACTCCGGCTCATGCGCCGATCGTTCCTGCAGCAGGGCGTGCTGGCCACGCTGTTCGTGGGGATCGTGCTGCTCGCGGACTACCGGTCGCTCCGGCTCGCGGGGCTCTCGCTGGTGAGTCTGGCGGCGGGGATGGGCGTCACGGTGGGCGTGATGGGCGCGCTGGACGTGCCGCTGAGCCTGGCGAACTTCTTCGCGATCCCGATCATGATCGGGCTGGGCATCGACAGCTGCATCCATGTCACCCATCGCGCGATCGACGGTGGCCTGCTGTCCGGATTCGGCAGCACGCGCCGCGCGGTGGTGGTGACGGCGCTGACCACCACGATCGGCTTTGGCACGCTGCTCTGGGCGCAGCATCAGGGGCTTCGAAGTCTGGGTGCCGTGATGACGATCGCGAGCGTGGCGTGCCTGGCCAGCAGCGTGTGGCTGCTGCCTGCGATGCTGCGGATCGTGGGACTGGGTGTGCCGCGGCCGCGGACTGCCCCTAGCATGCCGTGATGCGAACGCTGCTCCTGACGCTTCTTGTGACGCTGCTTCCCATGGCGTGTGGCGACTCCGGAAACGACGCGCGCGTGACCACGACCGCGCCCGTCGCGCTGCGCTTTCAGGTGGACGGCATGCATTGCGGTGGCTGCGTGGACGCGATCACCGACAAGGTGAAGCGCGTGGATGGCGTGGTCGACTGCCGCGTGAGTCTGGACCAGCGTCAGGCGGACGTCGCGGTTCGCGACACGCAGTCCGGCGCGGCCGTGCAGAAGGCGATCGAGGGGCTGGGCTACAAGGTCACGCCCCTGCCCCCGACGGCCGCCGGCACCTGAACGTCAGCGCGCGAGTGCCCGCTCGATGGCCTCGGCGACGGCCTCGGAGGCCTGTGCCATGGTGCCGCGGAACTTCGCACCCGCCGCATGCACATGCCCGCCGCCCCCGAACACGCCCGCAAGGCGGTTCACGTCGACGAAGGCGCCGCCACGCGCCATCGGTGGCTTGCTTCGAAGGCTGATCTTGACCACGGGCCCCGGCTCGTTCTGCGACAGCAGCGCGCTGACCTCGACCGAGCCGACGCTCATGGGCGCGTTGACGACGCCCGCAAGGTCTTCGGCGCTTCCGCTGCTCCGCGAGAAGTCCTCTGGGGAAAGCGTCATGACGGCGGCGCGCCCCCCGGCGAGCCAGCGCATGCCGCCCAGCGCGTGCGCGAGCAGTCCCATGCGTTGTGGGCGCGCGGTCTCCTCGAGTTGCCGATAGAGCCGATCCTTCTCGACGCCCGCCCGCAGCAGCCGCGAGGCCAGCGCGAACACCGAGGCGTCCGCGCCGCTGAACCGGAACCAGCCCGTGTCGGTGGCGAGGCCGGCGAACAGCGCCTCCGCGATGCTGCCGGCGCACCCGGTTCCTGGGGCGTCGAAGCGCGCGCCCAGCGCGTCGAGCACGGGCACCAGCGCCTGCGTGCAACTGGCGCACGCGGTGTCCACGATGCGGTCGGTGAAGCCCGTGTCGCCCGAGCGATGGTGATCCACGCCGATGCAACGATCCATGCGGCCTCGAATCCACGGCCCCAGATGCTCCAACTGGCTCCACGAGCCGGTGTCGACCACGGCCACAAGATCGAACTCGCCCTGCGGCATGGACTCGGGTGCGCGACACACGGTGTCGCCTGAGAACAGGGCGCCCAGTGCAGGATCGAACGGGCCGGCCAGCCAAGCCTCGGTGCGGATGCCGAGCGCGCGCGCCGCACGGGTGAGCGCCAGCACGCTGCCCACGGCGTCGCCGTCGGGCTTGTCGTGCGAGGTGACCAGCAGGCTCGTGGCGGAGCGGATGCGCTCCGCCAACCGTTGCGCCGACGCGGTCGTTGCGTACGCGGCAGCCGTCGTGACACTCATGCTTGCATCGCTTCCTGCGGGACGAGCTCCCGCGTGCGGACCACGTCGCGGCGCATCTGTGCCAGCAACGGTTCCAGGCTGTCGAACCGCGCCTGCTCGCGGATCCAGTTCGAGAACTCGAGTCGCAGCGTCCATCCGTATCGATCCAGCGGCATCTGACGATCCATCAGGAACGCCTCGACCGTGCGCTCGGCGTCGCCGAAGGTCGGCTTGGTGCCCACGCTGATCGCGGCGCGCGCACGGGTTCCATCGGGAAGCGTGGCGAGGCCCGCGTAGACCCCGTCCATCGGAATGTGACGCTCGCCGAACTCCACGTTCGCGGTGGGCCAGCCGATCTTGCGACCTCGCTGATCCCCTCGGACCACCTGGCCACTGAAGCCGTACGGGCGACCGAGCACGCGCGCCGTGTCGTCGACGCGCCCCTGCGAGAGCAACCATCGAACCAGCGAGCTGCTGGCGGCGGCGGTGCTGCCGTCCGCAAGACGGACATCCACCGGGTCGACCACCTCGACGCGAAAGCCAGACTTCTCCCCCTCCGACCGCAGGAGGGCCAGATCACCCTTGCGCCCCTTCCCGAAGCGGAAGTCAGGACCCTCCACGATCGCCTGGAATCCGAGTTCCGTGTGCAGGGATCGGATGAAGGCAGACGCCTCCTGATCGAGCAGCGCCCGGTCCACCTGTAGCACACGCACCTCCGAGGCGCCGGCGGACAACAGCGTCTCTCGACGCTCCGACGGCGTCTGGACGGTCTGAGGCGCCGCTTCGGGGCGGAGCAGGCGCATCGGATGCGGCTCGAAGGTGACGGCGGTGACCGTCCCGGCTGGACCTGCCACCTCCCGCGCTCGAGCAAGCAGGGCCTGATGGCCGCGATGGACCCCATCGAAGTTGCCGATCGTCACGCAGTGCAAGGCGGACAAGGCTATCGGCTGGAAACGCGAGACCCAAGAGGAAAGGGATGTTGATTACCGGACGCATCCGCCTTTCTCGCTTGTTGGGGCGCCTGCCGTTGGGCATCATGGATGGGATGCCCTCCTCGCCTGCCGCCGTCACCACCGCAGCCCAATCCGCCACCACGCTTGTGGGCGAACTCACGAGGGAGTTCCAGTCGACTGCGGAGCACGTGGTGCCGTGGTTCCTCGGACAGATGCCGCCGATGTACTTCCAGGACACCTCGCCCGAAGCCGTGCGAGAGCACCTGCGCGCGATCATCGCGGCGAAGGCCAGTGGCGCGTCGCTCGACATCACGCTGCGCAGCAAGGATGGCCGCGAGGTCACCAGCATCAGGCCAGGCAATCGCGTGGGCGTGCTGGCCGAGATCGTGGGCGGACTGCCCATGGAACCTTCGCTGCGGGCCGCCAAGATCCATGCGAGCGCCGATGGCGCGATCGTGCTGGACACCTTCGAGTTCGGCGAGCGTGTGCCCTTCAATCCCAAGGACGCCGCGCAGGCGGCACGCGTGGACACGGCCCTGCGCTGGGCGCGCGAGCACGGCCTGGACTGGAACGAGACCGAGGTGCGTGCCTATGCAGCCAACGCCCCCGCCGACTACATGGGCACGCTCACCCCGCTGCGGCTGAGCAAGCATCTCTCGCTGTTCCAGCGCGTCAGCGGCTCGGATGGCACCGAGGTGGAGTTGGAGCCCGAGGCCGAGCCCACGCACAGCCGCATCACGATCGCGTTCTCGAACGCCCGCACGCGCACCATGCTGGAGCGCGTGGCGTTCCTGCTGAGCGCGGCGAAGGTGAGCATCCAGCGCGCGTATCTGGACCAGGTGAAGGACCCGCCGCACGGCAGCGTGACGTTCCTGGGCTTCGTGGTGCAGACCGAGGACGGCACGTCGATCGACCCGAAGGGCGAGCTGTGGAAGCGCGTGCGCGGCGAGCTGATGCGCGTGAAGTGGCTCGACTTCGACACGCTGAAGTTCGCGGCGCGACACGCGCCGATCGGCCTGGCCCGCGCCGAGGCGCTGACCGCGTTCTGCCATCTGGTGCATCAGACGCTGGTGCACAAGGATCGTCTTGCCTACAGCTTCAACCGCATTCTGGCCGCGGCCGAGGCGGCCATGCCTCTGGCCGTGAAGGTGGTCGACCTGTTCATGGCGCGCTTCAACCCCGACGCCACGATGGACGACGGCACCTTCGCGCGCACCGCAGCCGCCCTGCGCGGCGAGATCGAGGCGCATCGTTCGCTCGACGGTGGCGCGCTGATCATCGGCCGCATGCTGGACGCCGTCGAGGCCACGCTGCGCACGAACTGCTTCGTGCCGGCGCGCTTCGGCTTCGCGCTGCGTCTGGACCCCGCCCTGCTTCGCGACGAGCAGCGACCGGAGCTGCCGTGGGGCGCGTTCTTCGTGCATGGCCGCGGCTACAACGGCTTCCACGTGCGCTTCAAGGAGATCGCCCGCGGCGGCCTGCGCGTGATCCGACCGCGCGACGCCGTGCAGCACGCCCGCGAGGCGGACAAGCTCTACGATGAGGTCTACGGCCTGAGCTTCGCGCAGCAGCAGAAGAACAAGGACATTCCCGAGGGCGGCGCGAAGTGCGCGATCCTGGTCGAGCCCGCGGCCGACCCCACGCGCTGCGTGAAGAGCTTCGTGAACAGCATCCTGGACCTGATCACGGGCGAGGCGGCGACGAAGTCGCGCATCGTGGACCGTCTCGGTCGCCAGGAGTTCATCTACCTCGGCCCCGACGAGAACATCACGCCCGACCACATCGAGTGGATCGTGGCGCGCGCGCGACGCCGCCAGTACGCGCTGCCGACCGCCTTCATGAGCAGCAAGCCCGGCGCCGGCATCAACCACAAGGTCTACGGCGTGACCAGCGAGGGCGTGAACGTCTTCCTGGAGGTGGCGCTGAAGGCCGTGGGCATCGACCCGCGCAAGCAGCCCTTCACCGTGAAGATCACGGGCGGCCCGGACGGCGACGTGGCCGGCAACATGATGCGCATCCTGGACCGCGACTACGGCGCCAACGCGCGCATCGTGGGCGTGGCCGACGGGAGCGGCGTGGGCGAGGATCCGGACGGTCTCGATCACGCGGAACTGCTGCGCCTGTTCAAGGAAGGCCTGCCGATCGCCAGCTTCAGCAAGGCGAAGCTCGGCGCGCGTGGCCGCGTGGTCGGCGTGGACGAGCCGGATGGCGCGCGCCTGCGCAACACGCTGCACAATCGCCTGGTGACGGACGCGTTCGTGCCGGGCGGCGGCCGCCCCGCGACGATCGACGACAAGAACTGGAGCGAGTTCCTCACCAGCGACGGCGTGCCGAGCGCCAAGGTGATCTCGGAGGGCGCGAACCTGTTCCTCACCCCCGAGGCGCGGCGGCAGCTGAGCGCGCGCGGCGCGGTGATCATCAAGGACAGCACCGCGAACAAGTGCGGCGTGATCTGCTCGAGCTACGAGATCCAGGCGTGCATGCTGCTGGAAGACGACGCCTTCCTGAAGATCAAGGCGCCGTACGTGGAAGAGGTGCTCGAGAAGCTGCGCGGCTTCGCCCGCCGCGAGGCCGAGCTGCTCATGGCGGAAGGCCGACGCCACCCGACCGTGCCGCTGCCCGAGCTGAGCGTGCGCATCTCGAAGGCGATCAACGCGACCGCCGACACGATCCACGCGAGCATGGCCCGCTGGAGCGACGCCGACCGCCTGCTCGCCCGCACGCTCGTGATCGAGCACCTGCCGGCCACGCTGGTGAAGACCGTGGGCGACCGCCTGTGGAAGGATCTGCCGGGCCCCTACGTGGAGTGGCTCATCAGCAAGCGCCTGGCGAGCACGATCGTGTACCGCGAGGGCGTGGACTTCCTGAGCGGCATGGAGCCCGAGGCCGCTGCGAGCACCGCGCTGCGCTACCTGCAGCGCGAACAGGACACGCGCCGTCTCGTGGGCGCCCTGAAGGCCGGAGGCCTGAACGAGGCCGATCGCGCGGCGGTGGCGAAGCTGCTGGAGCGCAGCGGCACCCGCGGCGCGCTGCTCGACTGAGCCGGCACGACCCCCGGGTTCACGCCGTCGTCACGCCCACCAGGGCTTCGCCGCAGGCTGCTCGATCAGGCAGCCCTGCAGGAACTCGACCGCGCGCACGAAGCCCTCTTCCACGCTCATGAGCGCGTCCTCGTGCTCGATGCTGAGCACATGGTCGTAGCCGTGGCGTCGCAGCATGCTCACGAATGGGCGCCAGAACTCGGTGCCATGCCCCCAGCCGCACGCGCGGAAGCTCCAGCTGCGCTCGTTGAGCCGGCCGTAGTGGCGCGCGTCGAGGTAGCCGTTGCGCGGCCCCTCGTGCGGGTCAAGCGCGGTGTCCTTCGCGTGCACATGGAAGAGCAGGCCCGCCTCGCCGATCATCTTCGCGGCGAGCACCGGATCGATGCCCTGCCAGAACAGGTGTGACGGGTCGAGGTTCGCGCCCAGCCGCGTCCTGCCCTTCACGCCGCTCGCCTTCGTGGCGCGCTCGCTCAACTGCAGCAGCGTGTCCGGGTTGTAGACGCAGAAGCCGGGGTGCGGCTCCCACGCACAGCGCACACCGTGCCTGGCGAGCGTCTTCGTAGCCGCAGCCCAGTACGGCACGAGCACGCGATCCCACTGGTACTTCAGCACCTCCAGGAACTCGCTCGGCCACGGGCAGGTCACCCAGTTCGGCTGCTGGTCCTTCGGGCTGCCGCCGGGACAGCCGCTGAACGTGATCACGATGTCGGTGCCGAGCTTGGGAGCCAGCTTCACGGCGGTCTCCCACGCGGCGTGGTGGTCACGCGCGACGCCCTTCTTCGGGTGCACGGGGTTGCCGTGCACCGCAAGCGCGCTGAGCATGAGCCCGTGGTCGCGCAGGATGCCCTTGATGCGGTCCTGTTCGCGGGCGCTCGCGAGCACCTTGGCCGGGTCGAAGAACGACTTGCCGGGGTACGCGCCTGCGGGAAGTTCGATGGCCTCGAGGCCGTGCATGGCGCAGAACTCGCAAGCCTGCTCGAGAGGACGACCGGAGAAGAGTGCGCTCATGACGCCGAGTTTCATGGGGAAGGCTCCTTGAAGGGCCCAACGCTAACCGACGCGGTCGCTGGCGGGCGCGCCGCGAATCGGCGACAATGCGACGCCATGCCCTGGCCCGCCCTGCTGATGGTCGCGATCGCGCTTCGCGCCGGTGATCCTCCGGCCGCGCCACCGGAACCACCGCCGATTCCCGGCACCACGCCGGTGGCGCCGTCCGGGACAGCGCCGGCGACCGCACCCACCGATGGCTCCGGCCAGTCGTCCGCCACGCCCACCGAGGCGACGGTGGCCCCTGCACCTCCTCGCCGACTCTGGGTGATCCTCGACTACTACAAGGAGTTCGGTGGCACCGTGGTCCGCGAGGACGAGGCCTCGATCACCCTCAAGACCACCACAGGCGAGGAGCGCACCGTCGACCGCAACTCCATCGTGAGCGCGATCCCGCTGCTGGACGAACCGGAGGGCACGCCGGTGATCGTGCGCTGGCGCAACGGTCGGACGATCCCCGCGGAACTCGTCTCGGACGGATTCGAGGAGGTGGTGGTGCGCATCGAGCGTGCGCGCACGTCCCTGCCGCGACGGGAGATCCTGGCGCTGGAACGCGAGCCGCCCTTCGAGGAGCAGTTGGCGGGATTCCGCGCGAAGATCCCCGCGGACGCGTGGGACGTCCGCATGGAGCTGGTGCGATGGCTGCTCGCGAAGCACCATCCCGACATCGCGCTTGAGGAGCTGCGAGAGATCCGGAAGAACGCCGACTCCGACGAGGCAGCCCGGCTCATGGTGCGCGCGGAGGCCGAGTGGGAACTGCTGCAGAAGTCACCGAAGGCCCGCGCGAAGGCCGACCGCGCCGAGACGACCACGCGTGTCGAACTGGTGCCGCGACTGAGCGACGACGACGTGAACATGATTCGCGTGCTCGAGACGGATCTGCGCTCGCCGCCGCGCATGCGGCACGCGCTCGGACTGCCCACCGCGATGCAGGAGCGCTACCCGAGCCACGAGCGCATGCCACCCGCCGGTGCCGAGCGCTCCGGCATGCAGACCTGGTCGACACAGCGCCTGCTGCAACTGCTGTTCAGCATGCAGGCGCGGGACCTGTACGGCATGGTGCGGATCGACGAGGATCCCGAACACCTGCGTCTGTTCCGCAAGCGCGTGCATGACGGCTGGCTGATTCCCAACTGCGCGACCAGCCGGTGTCACGGCGGGGCCGCGGGCGGCCGTCTGGTGCTGGCCACGACGGACAGCAAGAGTTCGCGCACCGCCTACACGAACCTTCTGGTCCTGCTGAACTTCAGGACGGAACAGGGCCGGACGCTGCTGGATTTCGAACGACCGAAGGAGTCCATCCTGATGGGCTTCGGCCGACCACGAAACGAGGCCCCCGTTCCCCACCCCGCGATCGCGGGCTGGAAGCCCGTCGCGACCCCGCTGCAGAAGGCGATGGAGGAGGATGCGACCGCATGGATCGGCGGCATGTACCGCCCAAGGCCCGACTACCCGGTGAAGCTGGAGGCGCCGAAGGTGCCCGGCCTCGTCGACGATCCTGCAGCCCCCGCTGCCCAGCCGCGTTAGACTGCCGCGCCCATGTCCACGGTTCGCCGGCTCTCCATCGCGTCCCTGTCCGCCCTCGCGCTCACGCTCCTGACGGGTTGCGGCGATCCGGTTTCGCTGGATCCGCAACTCGCCGCCTCGAAGAAGTTCGATGAAGCCCTCTCGAAGGCGCGCAGGGTCCTGGCCGAGGTCGCCGTCGCCGATCCCGCGGCCAACCGCACAAGCGCCGAGGCGCTGCGATCCGCCGCCAGGAGCATGACGAGTCCCCCGGGCGCGACGCAGGGCCAGCAGGCCGCGCTGGCGCTCAGCTCGGCGCAGTTGCTGCGCGAGGCGGCGCGTCTCGACGCGCTGGCGATCGAGCAGTTGCAGTCGAAGCAGCGCTCCGCCGCCGACCAGGTCGTGTCCGCGCTCCAGGGCGCGCGCTCGCTCAAGCAGCTGCAGGGCGCCATGCCCTCGGGTGACGACGAACAGTCGCAGACCCTGCAGAAGGCGATCGACGACGCCACCGCGCTGGCCACCGAGGCCGAATCGCAGGCGCAGACCGCGCGCGGCGAGGCCGATGCGAAGCAGGCGATCGCGACCGAGCAGGGTCAGAAGGCGACCGATCTCGAGGGCCAGGCCGCGAAGAAGCGCACCGCCGCGTCCGCCGCGCGCACTTCGGCCGAGGCGCAGTCGCTCACGCAGGAAGCCGCGGCGCTTTCCACGCAGGCCATCGATGTGCGGCAAGCGGCTGCGACGGCGGAGATCGTGGTCCGCAACCTGTCGCCGGAAGCGGATCGCATGCAGAAGCGCGCCGAAGCCCTCCGTGCGCAGGTCGCGCGACTGCAGGCGGATCGCGAGGCGCTTGAGGCGGTGACGGCGTCGCGAACCAAGGCGAACAGCTCACTCTCCGACGCTTCGCGAGGCGCCATGCAGAAGGCCAGCGCGGCCGCGGACGCGCTGGAGAAGGTGTCCGCCGAACTCAAGGCCCTTCTGACGGAATCGGCCGCGAGTCTGGAGTCGGCCGCCAACAGCGTGCAGCGAGGTGGCGCGGGCGCAAAGCTGTCCGCCGCATCGATTCACCTTGCGCAGGCGATGCTGCACGAGCGATGGGCCGGTGGCGCCTCGATGGAGGCGTACGCATTCGACGCGATGGCGACCGCCAGCGGCGACTCGAAGTGGTCCAAGCTCGCCGCGACGGCGCGCGAGGATCGGACAGCCGCCATGGCGAAGGCGCTCGCGGCGCTTGAGGCGGCCGAGGCGGACCTCGCCAACGATTCGTCGAGCACTCTCGCGAGCCTGAAAGCGAGCGTCGCCGAGGCACGCAAGTCGCACGAGGCCGCCAAGCCGGCCGAGCCAGCGGCCGCCGCCACGAACAGCCCCGATCCTGCCGCGTCATCGGACAAGCCCGCCGATCCGCCGGCAGCCGACGGCGATCAGCCTCCCGCGGCACCGCCCGAACCGGCAGCCACCCCGGAGACGCCGTCGAGTGATCCGGCCGCGCCGCCTGCGGAACCCCCCGCGACCGATCCGGCGCCAGCGGAACCAGCCCCGGGTCGCTGAATCGAGCGGCGGGGCCGAAGCGTCCTGCGCGGGACATTGAATCGCCGTTGGATCGGAGATACCTTGGAGGTGAGGTTGTCCCGTTCCAATTCCGGGCCGGGGCCTCATGGGGTCCTGAAACATGACCAAGCACATCCGTTCGTCGTTCTTCGCGGGCCTGCTGTCGGCCTCCACCCTGCTCGCCCCGGCGTCCACCGTGCACGCGGCGCCCCCATGCGACTCCGAGACGGACATCGAGGTGCTCGCGGTCACCTACCAGCCCGGGAGCATGTGGCAATCCGAGCTATACAGCATCGAATTCCGCGTGCGGCACTTCGGAAACGACGTCTGCGGCAGACCGTTCGAGCGCACCTGGCAGGACTCCTGGATGGTGTTCGGGGATCCGAGCCGTCCCTGCGGCGCGCCCCTGTCGGAGCGCCACGAGCTTGCGGTGCTTGGCACCGAATGCGACTCCTGCTGGAACCCTGAACTGGGCGACTTCGAGTGGACGTGCTGCGAACCCCCGCCGTCCGAGGGAATCCTGGCGATCGATCTGGTATGGCCCCGACTGCGCACGGCGAACTGGCGCCTTGTGGGAAGCACCGACAGCAGCGATCCCACCTGTGAATTCGTCCAGCTGCAGTACTTCGACGCAGCGGACCGCAGCGTCCGATTCGTCGCGTCGGCCTATGTCGACGGCTTCCTCGGCGGCAGCATCGACCTGAGCGTGAACGCGATCGACCCCTTCGATTCGCAGTACCTCTGCTTCGACGTGCCCGAATGCGCGCTCGTCGCGGGCGCGATCGACGTGTTCGAGCAGTGCGACGGCACGACCCTGATCAAGTCCGAAGGCATCGTCACCTCCTACGAGGGCGAGAGCTGCCGGGACATCTGGCAGTCCCGCTCGAACCCGGGCTCCCGCGCGATCCATCGCACCAGGATCGACGGCACCTCCGGACCGGTCACGATGGCGCGGACGCTGCCTGCGGAATTCGAGTCGGCGCGCTGGACCGTGGCGTATCAGTCCACCGGCCTGACGGCAGTGCTCGCCGACGGACCGCAGCCAAGCGGCAGCGTCGTGACCGGAAGCGACACGGCCGAACTTTCGATCTCCGCCGCGACGGCTGGCGACCTGGGCGTGTACACGTTCTGGGGCATTCCACCCGGAGGCTCGCTGGACGACGCCGTCTCCCTCGACTCGATGCGACTGGTGGCGGACGTGGGCCAGCCGGAGTTCGCGAGCGAGCCCGTCCCCGCCGGTGCGCGGGCCTCCATGCCTGCCCGCTTCACGGCGGACGCCCCCGGCGCGACCGGATTCATCTGGCGAATCGAGGACCAGCTCGTGCCGGACCAGAACGGCTGGCTGACGGTGGGGTCGTACTCCTTCACCGTGACGCGACCGTCGCCGAACGAGGTGCTCCTGGTGCCGATGGATGTCTCGGGTGGCTTCGGCTCGGAAGGACTGCTCGTGACCTGCGAGGCGTGGAATGACGCGGGCGGCGTGCTGTCGTACGAGGCTCCGCTCTACATGCAGTCGCTTCCCGCGTACATGTACCTCACGAACATGGGCCCGCCGAGCCTCCTTGTCTCGACTGGCTCGACCACGGGCATGAACGCCTACACGGTCGTCATCGAGACGTCCGACGATCTGGGCGCGACGTGGAACGCCCCGCAGGTCTCGTCGATCCAGCACACCGAGCCAGGCTCGCTGACGACGGTGGTGCCCTTCGCGCTGACCAATTCCTGCGCCGGTCACGTGCTCGTGCGGGCGCAGGTGAGCGACGAGATCGGAGTCGTCGGCTCGATGCTGCCGACGATCCGGCCCCCGCAGCTGGCGCTCTCGGACTGCTCGCCCGACGACCTCGACCAGACCGACTTCCGCTGCGTGAACTGCCCCGCGCAGATCGGCGTCACGCTCGACGCGGGCGACGGCGAGACGAACGACCCGTTCACCGTGCTGCGCACGCTCCCCGACGGCAACTGGGCGGTGCGGTGGCTGCTGCTGACGAACTCGAACGGCCAGGATGATCCCATTCCGCTCTCGGACGGCGTCGCCGCCCATTCGGGTGCGACCATCAGCGGCAGCACCACGCCCGCGCTGACCGTCTCCAACCCTTCGTGGGACGACATGGGCACCTACGCGATGCTCGTGCGGAACCTCGACGACCCCTCCGCGCGTGAATTCTGTGCGGACATGGTGAGCGTGATGTGGCGACCCTGCGAGGTGCCGCTGACACAGAGCCCCGATTCGGTGCGCGTGTGCCCAGGCCTCGCCGAGTTCACCGTCGAGGCGCTCTCGGACGATCCCGACGCCCTGCTGCTGCTCTTCGTGGACGGATTCATGCAGTTGTCGACGTTCCAGGGCTTCGGGGTTCCCCAGGGCTTCGTGTGGGACGATCCTGCCGGAACCGGCGAGGAAGTCTCGTTCACCTACACCTGGGAAAGCAGCACGCGCTGGCGCATCACGAACTACTCGGCGCCGGCCAACCACGTGCTCTCGGGCACGCTGTGGCACTGGGACCCGACCTGCGGGGTGCGGACCACCCCCACCAACGACGTGGTGCTGTGGCACATGCAGGCCGACGAGTGCTCGACTTGCGGATCCGATCTCGACGGATCCGGCGAGGTCGACTTCGGCGACGTGGCGCTCGTGCTGCTCGACTTCGGTCCCTGCGACGGCTGCCCGACCGACACCGACGGCACGGCCGAGGTGGACTTCGGCGACGTGGCGCTCGTGCTGCTCGACTTCGGCATGTGCCCCTGACCCGGACGCTGCGCCGAAACCTCGTCAGGCGAGCGACGCGAGACAGTCCGCGGCCAGCGCGCGAAGCGGTTCGGGCGCGTCCGCGCGCTCGAGGAAGGCGCGCACAACGCGCGCGGCCCCGGCCCGATCCGGCGCGCCCGACAGCGCCAGCAGCGCGTTGCGCTTCCACGCCTCGAGCGACGGACGCCGCAGCACCTCGCTCAGCCCGAGGCGCTCCATCGCGTCGTCGTCCCAGGCGAGCACCTCCTCGAGATCGAAGTCGCGGTGCGTCTCGGCGTAGGCCGGATGCACCGGCGCGCGACGCGCGCGCAGGGTCCATGTCGAGTGGGGACACGCCTCGATGCAGGCGTCGCAGCCGAAGAGCCAGTCGTCGATGCGGCGGCGGAACCATTCCGCCGGCTCCCCATGGTGCTCGATGGTGAGGTAGCTGATGCAGCGTTCGGCGCGCACCTTCCACGGCTCGATCGCCCCGGTCGGACAGGCGTCGATGCAGCGCGTGCAGGAACCGCACGGGTCGCCCGGGACGGCGGGCGTGGGCACGAGCGGCACGGTGGTGACGATCTCGCCGAGCACGAGCCAGCTGCCGAGCCCGCGCGCGCCGATCAGCAGCGTGTGCTTCCCGATGCGCCCGAGGCCTGCGCGCACGGCGTGGTCGCGCTCGGCGATCGGGGCGGTGTCCACGCTCACTCGAAACCGCTCGCCGGGAAAGCGGTCGCGCAGTTCCTCGGCGATGGGCTCGAGGCGCGCGCGGATCGCCTGGTGGTAGTCGGCGCCGCGCGCGTATCGCGCGACACGGCCGCGCGGCGCGCCCTCGGTCATGCGGCGGTCGGGGCGCCCGTCGCTGTAGCGATCGGCCACGCACACGATCGAGCGGGCGCCGGGCACGAACACGCGCGGGTCCGCACGCGCACGGCGATGCTCGGCCAGGTACGCCATGTCGCCGTGGTGCCCCGCGTCAAGCCACGCGTCGAGCGCCTCGCGCCGGTCGATCTCCCGGGCGTCGCAGATGCCCGCGAGCGCGAATCCCGCGTCGGACAGCCGGCGCAGGATCTCGCGCGAGAGCGGCTCGTCCCGCGCGGTCACCGAAGGCCCGCCAGGCGAGCCAGGGGCGCGACGGGCAGGTCCGCCTCGAGTCCGCCCTGCCCCGCGAGCGCCGCGGCCGCCGCGTATCCGCTGCGCACGGCCCCCTCCATCGTGGCGGGCCAGCCCGTGTCGCACCAGTCGCCGGCCAGGAAGAGATTGTCGACGCCCCCGCGCGGGTCGGCACGCGGGCCCGGACGCAGCTCGGCGAAGCCCGGCACCGCGGCGAAGGTGGCGCGTCGCTCCTTCACGCTGCGCACCTCCTCGGGCGCCAGACCGGCGGCGCGCGGACAAGCCCATTGCACGTCGGCGTGCACACGTCGAGCGATCTCGGCCTCGGGCAGATCCATCCACGCCTCGGCGCCGCTGATCACCGCATGCACGTGTTGACGGCCGCCGGCATCGAGTCCCTTGTCGAAGAGCCATTGCGTGGCTCGGCCAGGCAGCACAAGGTGCGGCGTCTCGAGCACTCGCGCCGGATAGCGCAGGTGCACGCCCACGATCGGACTCACGGCGATCTGATCAAGGCGCTGGAGTCGACGATCCGCCGTCTTGAGCGTGTCCGAGCAGAGCTTGGCGAGTCGATCGAAGGGCACGGCACTCACCACGGCCGCGCCCTCCACGAATCCCTCGTCGGTGACCACGCCGGTCACGCGCCGTCCATCGAAGGCGATCGACTGCGCACTGACCCCCAGGCGAAGCTGACCGCCAACCTTGGCCAGCAGCGCCTCGGCCGGGTCGTAGAGCTCCAGCAGCGGCACCGCGCTCAATCCCATCGCGCTTGCCCAGCGATGGCCCAGGAAACCCTCCTGGAAGACCTGCATGGCGAAGGGTGCGTCCACGCGATCGCTTGGCAGGTTGCACGCGCTCACCACGACCGGTTCCCAGAAACGCTCCAAGGCCACGGCCGTCTGGCCGGTCTCACGAAGGAAGTCGCCGAACACGCGACCACGCCAGCGCTCGCGCCCCGCGATCCCCATGCGCAGCAGTCGCCACATCGCGCGCGCGATGCCGAGCTTGTCGGCCAGCCCGATGAACCGCATGCGCAGGAACGAGCCCGTGAACTGGCCCGGCGCAGGCAGCCAACCCGGCTCCATCCGATCCGGCTCATGGGGCGGATTCGCCCAGTACGTGGTCGGGTGCCACTGCATGCGCTCGAGCACACCCAGCCTGCGATATAGATCCATCAGATTCGTGCAGCAACCCATCGCCACGTGCTGGCAGTTGTCCAGCATCTCGCCCGTGCGCGGGTCCACGAAGCTCGTGGCGCGACCGCCCAACTTGCGCCGGGTCTCGATCACCACGGGGCGTCGGCCCGCCTCGGCCAGCCGCAGCGCGGTGGCGATGCCCGCGATGCCTCCACCGATCACGACCACGTCGCTCATCGCGATGACGCCTCCGGCTTCATGCGCGTGGCACGCCATGCGATCCAGGCCTTGCGGAAACTGGAAAGCCGCGCGCGCCCGGCGACCGTGATGCGCGGCTCCGTCTCGATGCGGCCAAGGATCCCGCGATAGATCTGGGTCATCGCCCAGAGCGTGGGCAGGCACGAGGCGTCGATCATGCGATCCAGCGGTGCGCTGCGTTCGTAGTGCGCACGCGCCCGCTCGCACTGCGCGCGGATGAACTCGGTGCACCGATCGGGCAGGCGCCATGCACGCAGATCGTCCGGCGAAAGGTCCATGGCCGCGTACTCGCGCAGCGGCAGATAGCAACGACCCGCGTCCAGATCCTCGCGCAGGTCGCGCAGCACGTTCGTCAACTGGAAGGCGATGCCTCGGTCCACGGCCAGCCGGATGGCGTCGGCGCCGTGGAAACCCCAGACCCGGATGCACACCACGCCGACGGTTCCCGCCACGCGGTAGCAGAACGCGCGCAGCTCGTCCCAGGTCTCGAAGCGCGCGGCGTCGAGATCCCCCATCTGGCCCTCGAGCATGTCATGGAACTCGCCGGGCTCAAGCCGGAACCGGCGCACCGCCTCCGCGAGAGCCACCATGCATGGCTGCGTGTCGTCGGGCTGGCCCGCGAAGGCCGCATCGGTGTCGGCACGGAACTTCGCGATGCGCCGGGCACGCTCGGCACGATCGGGGCCTGCGCCATCGGCGAGGTCGTCGGCCTCGCGCATCCACGCGTAGACCGCGTACATCGCCCACCGACGATCCTCGGGGGTGAGCCGAAGTCCGTAATGGAAATTGCGCGCACGCCGTCGCGTGATCGCCTCGCACGTCCGGACCGCCTCCTGCAGCGCAAGACTCATGCGCGCGCCCTCCGGGCCTGCCACCAGGCCGTCGCGATCATGCGCACCTTGCTCGCCATCGAGACGCGTGGCCGACGGATGCAGGTCTCGTGGTCCCACGCCCGCACGCGCGCCAGGATCTCGCGACCACCCTGCTGGAACAGCCAGATCACCGGGCGGGACGCGGGGCGAAGACCGCGCAGAAGCGGCTCACCGCGATCGAACATGCTCTCGGCGTGGTTCACCAGTCCGGCCAGCATCGCGCGGTAGGCCGGCAGGAACTCCCGATCCGGGGCCCAGCCCTGCTCCGCGGTGATGCGGAGTCGCCGCTCGAA
>Ga0169931_10001626_pt1 | contig 36968 bp, 21 predicted proteins | sample Kivu_15m_20L_FD_129675 | JGI IMG/M metagenome (GOLD analysis project Ga0169931, IMG submission 129675) | Freshwater microbial communities from Lake Kivu, Western Province, Rwanda to study Microbial Dark Matter (Phase II) - Kivu_15m_20L... | ecosystem: Environmental > Aquatic > Freshwater > Lake...
CAAAAATTCGCTGTTAGTGAATAATTTTATTTATTTTTACTATTCGGGAGTAGAATTCATTTAATAAATTTATTAATTATCAATTAATATAATATAATAATAAATTGTAGTTGTAGGCATAAATTTTATTTGAGTGATATCGATAAATATATTGATATTCGGATGAAGCACAATTTTAAATTTTTTAGAGATATTTCGATTTGTAGAACTTAAATTCAACCAAGTTTAGAAACAAATCTAGGCTGGAGGTTTCATTCTTATTTAAAAAAATATTTTCACGATTACAAATTTTAAATAATTTTCGATTTTTTACATTCATAAATATTGAATATAACAAATTATACTAAATATACTTAATAATATTTGAAGTCAGGATCATCCACAAATTCACTATATAATCCATCGATATATCTTTCTGCAATAACTAATTCTGCTTGCATCAATTTCTTTACATTAATGATATTCTTATTTGAGAGTATGTCTTTCTTTAATACGTTTAATTTATCTTTAGCCAATGATTTTTCTTTTGAAAAGAATTGTTTGGTATTAATAACACAATTTTCCCCAAAAATTAATTTATGATGGAAAGAAAAATCATATTCGATTTGTGCTTTGTTTTGTAGCTCCCGCATGATTTCGCTATCCGCCATGTTCTCCTCATCTCCGGAGTTATTCGTATCATTTCTTTCCTTAATAATTTTTTCTGTAGAGAGCGGCTTGTAATTGAAATTCTTCAATGTGAAATTATCGTAATCTAAAGTAATTTTGGGAATTTCTAATTCAATATTGACATCATCGCATTTTACATTAATTCCATAATCTTCGTAATATTGTTGCATATACATTTTCTCCTGATTCATATTGCCTATTTGTTTGTACTTAATATGATCTCTGCTTGAAAGATCCCTTATGAATTGTGAATGAAAAATCGCCACAATGTGGGGTTGCATTTCAGAGGTGCCCCAAATGAAGAACATGCTAAAAGTCCAAGTACCCACACCCCATCTTAATGCGTTCCTGAATTGTTGTTTTCTAATATATCTATGAATAAAAAATAAGCTGCCGATACCGAAAGACCATATTATAGATCTTATCAATAACTTAGATCTAAGCATATACTGTACATTTAGAAATTTATATTTTGGATCGTCTTCTGTCGTAAATTGAAAAAAATCTTTATTCTCTATTTCTTTAAATGGCTCTATTATGTTTTCTCTACGAAATTCGTGAATTTTTATCAAATCATCTTTTTTGTATTTAGACACATCTGAATCTTTACTTATTGGTTTTATTAATTCTTTCCTGAAATTTATTTCTGGCAGTTTGAGTCTATCTTCTCGATTTTCTTTTTGATTTTTTATGTGATTGTTGTTATTGCTTAATTGTTGAAAACCATCCATGATTAATAATTTTTTTCTATAAACAAATAAAAATATAAATTAATTATTTAATATAATATGATTATTTAAATAGGTTATATGATTGTAAAAATGTGTAAGTGATTTTCTTTTTCAGCACATGTCATAAATGACTAAGTAAGATATGTCTTCAATAGAAAGTCTCTTTATTGAATTAAGCAGAAATTTGCAGAGCTTAAGGTTCTCTATTTCTAATTTATAATTGATCATCGAAAAACTAAAATCGTTTTCAGATAATATCAAATTATTTTTGATAGAGACTTCTTCATATGTGTCATCATCATATAAAAGGCTAAACTCTGGAGTTTTAATTTTTATATTTTGTCCTTTGATATTTTTGAAAAATTTTATAATCTTTTTGTTATCATAAGTAGAACAATGCCAAACTAGACCGCAAACAAACTCTAAATTTACATCAGACATATAGAACAAATAATTTCCATTTTTCTGTAAAGTATCAAATAAGTTTTTCTCGATTTTGCTAAATTTTGGACCCTGGAAAAGAATCGGGAGGGTGATAGTGAATTTGTTACCTGGTTGAACGTTGAAAATAACATCTAATGATTTACACAATTTATCAATTTGCCTGTTTGTTGAATTCATTCTTTTATATTTGAATTCAATCGAAGTCCTTGGAGATACCAAATTTAATATCTTATTGTTTATGTCCTTTTGTGTTAAATCATTAATACTTGTCAAGGAGGGTTTACTAACACTTGTATTTAAAAATTTAGATTTAACACTTTTGTTGTCCAATTCGTGTGGGATGTTTTGTATTTCGCTCCCAAAATTATTTTCTATATAATTTGAAAAATTTACTGTTGTGCGAATGTCCTTGAAGGTTAGTTTTCGATTTGTTCGGGTGACAGTGAATATTTCTCTGTCTCTTTCTTTTTCTCTTTCATGCTCAATTTCTTTTGTGGATGTCTTTTCTTCTTCTCTTTTAGTTGAATTTAATTCAGCCACTAGTGCAGAATTATTGTCTGATTTAGATAGGGAATCCTCTTTTTCATTTATTTTCTTTACTGATTTAGCAGCTTTTTCATTGGAATTTGATATGTTTATAATTGGATTATCCGAAAATAGTCGTGTAATATGTTCGATTCTCACAAAATCAGAAAAAACTTCAGGTTTCTTTTTGAAATTCAGGGCACATTCTATGCATGATGGTTGACCTTTCACCAGACAAGTCGCATCTGATATAGTTGATGATTTTGAGCAATAAACACACTTATCCTCTTCTTCCATCTCTGGATTCATATCCTCATCACAATCTTCAAGTTGTTCTTCGTTATTATATATTGAACTATTTTGTCTTTTATTATTACTCTTTTCTTTTTCTAAAGTTGAATAGCATCCATAGCATATAAAATCCTCAGTCAAATGGAATGAATTTATTTTGGGTTCCTCAGTTTTTAAATTCTTCAATTTTTTTGAGTCTTGTTTCGGGGCTTTAAGAAAACGACTAAACATTTTTTAAATTTTTTTAAATTACAAATTAAAATTTTTAAAAAATTGAATATATTAAAATGAACAAACATGTTTCTGTTGTAATTATATTTATATAAGACTCGAGTTTTTAGATAAGTATTCTTCATATAACTTCTATAGCATAATTATGCTCAATTTATTAATTAGATTATTGCTGATCCTATTTATTATTTACATATATTTGTATAATATTATTATTTATTTAATTTAAATCTCAGATCAATGGAATTTGACAAACATAGTGAAAGAAATCTAAACCCAAAGGATTCAAACCTGGTTGTGACTGAAGAAGACAATCAATACTTCATGGAGCAATCAGAGAAAAACGGAACACTTGCGAAGGCGAAGATTCATTATTCGGCGCAATCAGTTAATAAGATACCTGATCATTATGACGCATCAAGTAAGAATATTTTAGTAACCGATAGATGTTCAATTTTGTGACTGTTGCATGTTTCCTAATGCGAAAAAGGGTGTAATTGAACCGTATTCATTCTGCGATAACATAAAAGAATTTTCGCGATGTGGAATAGGAACATATCTATATTTATATTTTTTCAAATATATTTTTGTATGCTTGTTAATTGCTTTGGTTCTAGCTGCCATTCCGTCTGCATATTTCTCACAAAATTATTCAAATGAGTTATTCACCTTCTGCGCCAAGAATTATGAATCATATAAGTTATGCAATTACTACTATTCAAAATTAGACGCTAATTTTGCGGATTGGTTGTATCAGCTCAGCTTCGAAAATGCCAAAAATTACAAACTCATGGCCTATAGCGTATCCAGTGATTTGAATCTAATTCTAAACTCCTATCCATCCGTCATTTATGACTATAATCTCATCAATTTGATTACGATGGTTACTTTATTTATTATCAACATGTGTGTTATCCTAAGCATCGGTTATTTGGTTAGAGAAGCCGATTATGGTCAAATAACCCCTTCTGATTTTACTTTGATGATAAGCAACGTTGACACAGATTTCAAGGACGCTGAAATATTAATAAGCAATTACTTAGAGATGGTAAATAATTTTTAATTAATGTTTAGAACAGTATTAAACCCTTGACTGTCAATCTTACGTTCCAACTGGATCAATATTTCATTAACAAAAACGAATTGTACAGATTACAAAAACTGTATTCAAATATGAAAGAAAAAAACTTGGATAGTGTTAAGATTGGCTGTACTAAGAAACTTATGACTAGAAAGGAGGTAATCATGCAAATGAAGGATCTTAGACAAAAAATAAAAACATTTTTAGATGACATCGATAAACTGGAAAATAAAAGTCTGTTGAATGGAACTGTATTTGCTACATTTAATACCAATAAGGAATACAACAACTATTTAGATCAATTCCCTTCCTCTTTCTTTTCTAAGATTTATTACAATATCTATTATTTGTTCGCCGTTTATTTCCTTTGTTGCGCCTTCACACAAAAATCAAGAAACAACTTGAGAAAAAAAGTAAAATTGAATGTCAAAAGAGCTCCAGAGCCACAGGACATTATATGGGAGAACTTACAATACTCAGGATTTCAAAGAATCAAAAGGACATTATTAGTCTATTTCATTAGTTTTATCTTAATTGCAATTTCATTCGGAATAGTTTTGGGGTTGAACTATGTGCAATCAAACACAAATAAGGAATTAGAGGACGTTTATTTAAGATATGGCCTATCCATAGTAATTTCGGTGATAATTAGTGTGATAAACTATTTGATTTCCTACATATTGACGTCTCTTTCAAGGTAATTTAATAAAAATTAAATTAATTTTCTTTAGAGTGGAGAAGATGTCTTCATATACAGATTTTTATCTGACATTATCTCTAAAGATAACCATTGTAAATAATTCCCTATTTTATTCCTTGTTAGTTCACATTTATTAATTCTGCTCTAGTTCCTCTAGCCTCAAATAACATCAACAACAAATTAGAACAAAAGAGTACTACCTTAATAAACAATATTTTCATAATCTTCTTATCAAACGCTTTTGTCTCTCCTATCTATTGGCTGAGTAACATCTGGTTTTTCTTCAGGAAGATCAAACAGAATTCATTGAGCAAACGATTCAAAGATGACCAACCTCTCCCTATTACACAAAAGGAATTAAATGCCATATTTGAGAAACCAGACATGGCTATTAGCTTTAAATATTCTTATTTAGCAAAAACGATGTTGATGTGTCTGTTTTACATGCCGCTCTTCCCTATCGGAACAGCTATTTCGTTAGTAGGGATCTTCTTTGCCTATTTCATTGAGAAATTTAATCTAATCTACACTTACAAAAGACCTCAGATGTTGGATTCGACTATTTGCATGTTTTACTTGAAATACTTCAAAGTTTTCATTTTCTCTTACGCTGTTGGAAATTGGTTCTTCCTGAGTGAAGTTTACGAAAAGAATGCCTCTGCCCTAGCTGCAATTATCACGTTCGGACTTATCTGCCTCTTTCCTGTACACACTTTCCTTAAATGCGATTTCCTTCAAATAAAAGAATTCGATCTGATTGACAAAGACTATTATGAATATTACTTTGACTTTTTAAGAGACTATGAAAGGACTAATCCTATCACAAGGAAAAAAGGAAACAGAAATTATCTTGAAAAAATGAAAGAAAAAGATTTAATTTCAGATGAAAAATTCAGAGAACTTGCACAATTATTAAATGAAGACAATTTAAATGTCATTGATGCCTATTATAATAGTCAATCTTCTAGTTATCATAAAATAAATTTCAACATAGGAAAAAATAACAACCTAATCAAAAAAAGTAACATAAATGCCAACTTCAAAAAGAATTACTTCAAGAATTTGATAGGAGTGGATTTAGTCTCAGGACAGCCCGGTGAAGACAATCACAAAGAAATGAAAAAGAGCTCTGCCATACTAAATCTTGCTGAGAATATCTCTACATTTTATCGATTGCCTAACATTGCAAATTACGCGAATGCACAAGATAAAGATAGTCCTGGAACAGCAAAGCCGAATATTTGGGAGAAACTGAATCAGAAATACTCGTTTCCTGGTAATAAAGAAATAGATGTTAAAAATAAATATCAGAACAATGGGAATGGTTATGTAAATCCAAAAATTGCTGTCTCTCAAACAAAGGAAGATGCAGCAACCAACAAAAATGTTCCTTTACCTAGCTATTATCTTCATAATCCTGATGTGATGATTGAAATTCCTCTTGTTAATAGTGTCCACATCAATATGGAGAATAAACCGCATCAAGAAGCTGCCTATCCCAATAATAAAATTAGATCAATAAACGATAACAAAAACGTGATGTACACTCATTCGATGATAAATCCCAATAATGAAAATTTAGTAAATCAATCAGCAAGTTATCAGCATTTGAATCCAAACATGAATGATAATCAAAAAAATCAAAATTCATAAATTATTTATTTTATAAGGTTATTATAAGAATAATATTTTTAGATATCAAATTACTAAATTACTTCAAATCTTATGATCATATATGTATATTAAATTTTATAATAAATAAGAATTAATAAACAAGCTGATGAGTATTTATTTTTCTATCATTTGACTTATTGTAGGATCATCCCCAGGTTTGGAATTTTTCATCATGTTAGGATTCACAAAACTCATATTATTAGGATATGAATATTGAGTGTATGAATTAATAGGATGCTTTAAACCAGGTATATAAGTTTGATTGACTTTTGGAATGTAATTATATTGAATAGGTCCCGAGAACAAATTTTGTGTTTGGTAAATTTGCGCGTATTCGGGTGGAAAATAATTTGGATAGCCCTGATTATTAAACTGGGTATAATTGAATTGATTATGGTAATTGTAGTTAGTATTATTGTTACCAATTGAATAGTATTTATCCACCCCCTCGTCAAAGTACAAACTGAACAAAACATTTTTTTCATTAAGCAGAAACTCCTCAGTGAAATATTCTCCCTTTAGCTTAAAAAAAATTTCGCTTGTCAAAATAGAATCACTACCTGCCTGATGTTGAATTCCGATTCTATTCAGCTTCAATTCCTGTCCTAATTTACTTAAGCTTCCTTTGAAATTTTCATAAAACCTGACCAAATATCGGATATCATAATAATGTGGGAAGTAGATCTTCAAAGAGTCAAAGAAAATCGTTTCGTTTTCTGGCAACGGCAGCCCAGTCAAAACTTTTAGCAAATAAGCAAAGTCGTAAATTCCGTGGAAACTTATCCAATTAAGATCATCGTTGAGAAGTAACCCAGATGTGATTAAATATTCCCCGAAATGTTGGATGTCAATCCCATGAGTAGCTAATCGCTGGAAATCAATGCCGGAATGAGTGAGAAGATCAATAGATTCTTGAGAATGTTTTTCATTATTAACATCGAATTTCAAATTAAACTGCCATGTGGAGACATCCTCAGGATAATTTCCGAATTCATCACAAATAGTCATCCCTACCTGTATTAATTTCAAATTATCAACGTTGCTCTTAATAGATTTGTAATATTGTTCTCTTGTGTTGTTTGTGGGGTAGTGGAGGAACCCTGGAAATTCGGTGTCCTAATTTTAAGGGAGGAATTAAAATAATTAAGATTCTTCCCTTACCATTGCGATAAATTTATATTTTTCTATATATTTACTTAGCTTAGTTATTTCTGGTAGAAAGTTTTCTGTGTAGACCTCTATTATAATCTTATTGCCAGTTTTCTTATTTATTAATTTTGATTTGTTTATATTTCTATTTGAGTTTATATTTTCTTTCATAATTGAATTTAATTATTTCATAAATAAAATTAAGGCTTTATTTTAGACTATTTTTCTTTTGAATGAATTTATGTGTTTCTAACTTAAATTAATATAATATTAAATATATGTTTATATATACTGGTATTTTATAAAATAATTAACCTTTGCAGTAATTAATTTCAACTGATGCTGTGATGGATGGGATGCTTCTAATTTTTAGAACTACCTTAATTATATATTTTTATGAAAATTGTAATTGTTCCATTAATATACGGATCAATCTTGTTATATTTAAAATTTAATTACTTATTAATTCTTCATGTTCGATAAAAATGACTTTTCGAAATTTATTCAACGTCGACCAGAAAAAAAATTAAACGAAATAGTCGAGGATTTCATTGAGAAAAGAAAATTAAAAATAAACTCGAAAATAGATTTAGCAGATAATTTTGAATATCAAGATAGTTCTCCTTTTCAAAATCAAAATTTGATAAAAGAAAAATTTCGAGACTGCGCAAGTTCTTTTTATGCAAAACGAACTTCTCGATTAAATTTAAAAGAAAAGCAAATGAATAAAAATATAGACATATTCGATTACAAATTCCAAGATGTTGCAACTAACAATCAAATAATAAACTTCCTTCCTCAATTTAAAAAAATGCACAAATACAATAAAAAGATACAAAGCCTCCTCTCTCGAAAAGAAAATCAAAATTTTTCTCTAAATCCAAACCGAGTAGATACATTAAAAAAGATAGACGAATTTAAAACAATACTGAAAACACAAAATAAGAATTAATTTTTTTCCTAAAAATATAAATTTTTTTTAAATTTATAAATTATTCTTTATTAGAAACTTCTTATATAAATAAAATAATGCACTCTTTAGTTTCTATGACAAAAGACTATACAAACAACTCTTTAGCTCAGAGAACAACAACATATTACGTTAATTTACTTCTAGAAAAAGCCATCACAGAGATGAATGAGAAATTTCCTAAGAGATTGGCAGATTCTTCGATCCCAGTGAATATTGCGGATCTAGGATGTTCAACTGGTTGCAATTCATTAGACACATTAGAAACTTGTATTAGTGCGATAAGACAAATCAATCCAGATATGCCAATTAACATTTATCTAGAAGACACTCCGGCTAACGATTTCAACATCACAGCCAGATTAGTACAAGAAGGACTAAGAAAAAAAGATATCAAGGATATCTATATCTATTGCGTTTCGAAAAGCTTCTATGAAAGACTCTTCCCTGCTAATTCTATGGATATTATCTTCTCCATGACTGCTGTCTTGTGGATTAGAGAATCTCCCTGTGTTCATGAAAATCTTATCTTCTGCTACGATTCTAAAACAGAAAACGACGAGTTACAAAAAAGTGGAGAGCAAGTGCCGAAAGAGACTGGACTACTTTTCTAAATTACAGAAAGATTGAACTTAGATCTAATGGAATTCTCTGTGCTTCTTTCCCTGCGATGCCTGGAGAATTATCTGAATCTGGAAGGATCATTATTGATAACCAAAGAATTTTTGTTGAGTCTTTAACAGAAGTTTTAAGAACTCACAATATCGAGGATAAGGCGTTGGATTTTGTGTTGCCTGTAATATACAGAAGAAAACAAGATGTCTTGAATTATTTCGAAGAAAATTCTAATTCAGATTTGAAACTCAAAATTTATGAAGAAAAATCCTTCGACTGGGTTTTAAAGGTCAAAGATATAAATGATCAACAAGAAATAAATGAAGTGGTGCAAAGATTCGGAAACATGTGGAAATCTGCGGGAGGAGAGTATGTTAAATCAAATTTGAAAAAATATTTTCCTAATGATTATGAAAATATATATAAGGTAATTTTTGAGGAGATATACCCTAAAAAACTTGATCTAAATAGAGATGAAATCATAAAAATTAAAGAATACATTTACGGATTTGTTTTAATTCAAAAATTTGACTAGCCAATTGCAAATGAAATTATAATTTTCAAAATATTTATTCTAAATTTAATAAAATGATTATGAATCATATTAAATCTAATACTTAATTTATAAAATTTTATTTTAAAGTAATAGTAATAGCAATTGTCTATGCCCCGCTGCTATGATTTTTTCGAAATGAAATATTTTGACAACTTTTTTAAAATACCCTCCATTGAAATAAAAAAATCGATCCCACCCCGTAAGCCCCTCTCTTTTTTCCAAATATTAAATATTAGTGGGAGTAATTAGACAACCGCTTATACTGTATTTATATACTGGATTATCAAAAAAGATTTAATTATCTCGATAAATATCTTAATATTCCTAATTAAATAAAATTTACTAATTGATAATACTGTTGCTAATTTAAATTCAATATGTAAAACTTAATTCTCTCAAATATCTTCTTTAATTATATCTATGAATAAGCAGATATTCATATCATATACTGTTAAAATTGAACATAGCTTAATAATAATAGATAATCATAATATGCCAAACCAGTTATGAACCATTATGAAACAAACCATATAAATTCTTGCCAGTTTTGACAATAAATTTAAATTATATAAATAAAATTAAAATATATATTAATAGTTAATGTCTTTAAAATATTTTGTACTGCTAACAGTCATTGCCGTCCTACTTAACCAAACCTTACAAGTGACAAATTTTAGCTACATTCTAGGTGCTAGCGAGAGAATCTGCTTGCATGAATATTTTTCAGATAAAACTCTAGTCGTTTATGAGGTATTCAGCGAACAAGCAGAAACTCAATTCACAATCAACGATCCAGATGGGAAAGCTTTGTTTGATAAAAAGAACACAAAAATGTTTAAGGAATCATTTACAACTTTTTCAGGTGGCTATTATGAAATTTGTATTCAAAATCACAATTCAAATGAACAATCAAAAATCGATTTCGATATGAAGCACGGAGTGGCAGCCAAGGATTATTCCAGTGTGGCGAAAACTAAGGATCTTAAACCAATGGAGCTAGACGTAATTTATTTCTATTTAATATTATGTAGTTACAAAAGCTTGATGATAAGAGTAAAGAACTTTCTCACTATATCGCATATGTAAACACACATGAAAAGATATTCGAACATATCTTCGACAGTGTATCTTCTAAAATTACTTTCTTTTCATTTACAATTATTGGTGTAATGGTAGTAGTTGGATTAATTGAGACATTCTATTTGAAGAGGTTCTTACTCAGCAGAAAGATAGCATAATTTAAATAAGAATCGATTAAATAATATAGTAATTAAGATTATTTTTATTCATATTCCTATTCATATGACCTTATTATTAATAACCTCTGCTATTTATTTTACTGAAATTTTTCTAATTGTGATAAATTTTTATCAAAATTAAAAATGATATTTATAGCATTTCCTTTGTAATTTTATTTAATTATAGTGGAGAAGGAATTTTATATAAGATAAAATTTAGTAAATCGTACGATTGTTTTAATTTTAATTATAACTTAAATTTAAAAAGAAAAAATGGAATCTTCTAAACTTATTGAATATGATTTTCTTTCGTTGTTTGCTGATAAAGAGATAAAGGCTCTTATCAAGGATGGTAAGAATAGTTTTATAATATTGATATTTCTTTTTAATCTTTAGAAAATCTTGTGCTTTCTGATAAAATAATAAAGATAAATAGGTACAACATGTCTCAAGAAAGAAATATCGTTATTACAAATAAGGCCATTTATAATCTTAAAAAGAAAGGTAAAATTCAAATATACTGATTAATTACTACTTTTGAATTTAACTAGTCCTTAAAAGAAGAATCGACCTTCTTTCTATTAGAGGAATTACAGTATCAAAAATTACGGACGAATTTGTCCTTCATGGTAACGATCTTGAATACGACTACAACTATGTCTCAAAGCATAGAAAGAAAATAATTGAATGCATTGCTAAGGGATATTACGAGTTAACTAGAAAAGAAATAAACTTTTGTGAATTAGATGATAAATCACTCAAGCATACAGTAACATTGAAAAAAGAGAAGAAGAAAGATCAAAGTTTTAGTAGGATGCTTACGGATAATCTATCATCTGTCTTTGTATATCTCTATGAAAAGAAAGAATCCAGCAGCGAGAATGTTAAAAGTAAACTAAAACGATCCTCAACTCTTTTGTCAAATAATAGCCTGTATAAAGAGGTCAAATTAGAAGATTTCCAGATGATAAAAGTAATCGGGAGAGGGAGTTATGGAAAAGTTTGTTTAGTTGAATTTAAACCTAATGGGGAATTATATGCAATGAAATCTCTTAAGAAAGATATTTTGATCGACCAAGAACAAATTGAAAGTACTTTACTTGAAAAAAAGATTTTGGAATCGATGGACCATCCTTTTATTGTTGGTTTGATATTCTGCTTCCAAACAGAGGATAGATTATATTTCGTTATGCCTTTCTTAAGAGGAGGTGAGCTTTTCCAGCATTTGAGAAGATTCAGAATATTCGACGAGGAAAAAGTAAGATTTTACGCTTCGCAGATTGGATTAGCATTAGATCATCTTCATAGTTATGGCTACATTTACCGAGATCTCAAACCAGAAAATATTTTAATGGATGATGAAGGATATTTAAAACTGGCCGATTTCGGAATGGCCAAGCAATTCAAAGAGAAAGATGAAAAAGCTATGTCGTTCTGTGGGACCCCAGAGTATCTGGCACCAGAAATCATAACTGGTGTAGGTCATAACAAAGCCGTAGATTGGTGGAGTTTCGGAATTTTGATCTACGAAATGCTATGTGGAATTCCTCCTTTCTATAGCGAGAATTTAGACAAAATGTATGAATATATTAAAAATGCTGAACTGAGATTTCCTAAGAAGATTAAAATTTCAGCAGATGCTGATGATTTAATTACAAAGGTAACTCTAATGTTTTGATTATTATAGTTACTTGACAGAAATCCTTCTACTAGACTTGGATCAAAGGGAGGATTGTCGGAAATCAGAGAACACCCATTTTTTGCAGGAATTGAGTTTGATTTGGTTACTAAGAAAAAAGTATTAATTATATTCTTACCTATTAGATAAACCCCCCTTTTAAGCCTGAAATAACAAGTAAAACAGATGTTCAAAATTTTGATGAAGAATTTACAACCGAGGAGATAGCACAAACACCGATCGGAGTTAAATCATTAGAATATATCAGAAAATATCAAGATAAATTCAATGATTTTAAATAATAGAATAGAATATATTTTTTTTTTAATTCTTTATATTCATTCAAAATATTTTTTATTTAAACTAAATAATACTAATACTTATACTTTAAGAACATAAATTTAAATAAAATTATCTTAATTGATATAACTTAAATTATTTAAATAAATTCACAAAATGCAAAAAGAAAATGAAATTGAAGAAAAATTTTTCATAAAGCACGAGAAGAACCACTTGATAGAGAGAATTTACGATAGAGGAAAAGGAGAGAAATTCAATGACCTATTCAAGCAACCAACAAAGGGAAAAGCAGTAAGAGCCTTTATAACATCAGATGAAATGCTTGAGAAGTTGAATAGCCAAGTGCACGATGCAGCAGCAAAGACAACAGTTATGACAAGACATCCAGGAAGAAAGACAAACATATTAAATCCCTCCAAAGAATCAGAAAATCATTCAGAAAAAATAACAAATTTTAAAACAGATGGAAGAAGCCCAAGAAAAGAATTAGAATCAATTACAGAAATTTCTGAAAAAATGACAAAAAATATTCAAGAACTGGATTCAATTACAGGATTCAAGGTAATGGCTTCTCTTCCCCCCAAGAATACTACAAGATATAAATCGAATGATCCGATGAACATAGACAGATTTAGGATAACCAAAAGGGAGGAGACTGGGTTCGAACTGAGGAATGATAGAATACAAAACATGCACCCTGCTTTAGAACCGAAGTTTTCAAGACCTACTACTACGATAATTTCGATAAAGGGGAATACAAATGGTGAAGAGGCAAAGAATTTTTCAGAAATACAAGACACTCAGTCACCTGATGATAATGTAAAGCTTACAGAAGATATGATAACGTTAAACAACATGTTAAATCAAGATCCAAACAAGAGAAAGGAGAAAGAACATTATTCTAATGAAGACGAAAATGAATATGACGAAGACGATTATATGGACAAGATCAACAAATTCATTAAGCAGGCATTTCAAGGAAAAGATTATAGAATAAATTTTGTTTATTACCTTCCTTCCGGAAAAGAAAATTACTATGACCTTACTCCAGCAAGTTTTAAAAAAATTAATCAAGAAAAAGTTTATTACACCCTTAGTGCCAAAGGATTGACTCACTACATAGATAAGAAACCTAGAGAATTTATAAAACTGTCAGACTGGATCATAGAAAGACAAGCATATAATTATGTATCTAACATAGACTTCTTCAAAAATTTTAAAACTTGGAGGATACTCAAGATATGGAGGAAGAATATTTTTAAACAGAAACGGATAGCCTACAAAAACGAATTGAATAACCATCTTTTATTCAACAATAAGAAATACAACGATAAGATATGGAAACATAAAAAATTCTGTAATCAAATACTAGACATGAAGATTATTGACTTGAGAATCAGTCTCGAAAGCATCTCGTTTGATATTTTTATACAGAAGCAACAGAGACTAAGAGAAATCCAAAAAGAAAAACTAAATGCAATACAGAAAAGCTGCAATACCCTATTCGAAGAAGGAATAAAAAGAATTTTTACAGACCTACAGAGATCAATCAATAAGGAAAATAACAAAGCAAATTACAACAACGACGAGTCAGCAAATAACAAAAAAAGGAAGAATAACAAGAAACTATTCAAGAATTCGAAGGATTTAAGGGATTTAGACGACGATAAAGACGAGGCGATTCTCAACGATGACAATATCGCAGGTTATGAAAATTATCAGTACAAATATAAAATGCAAGTAAAAGATGAATGCATAAATTTTATAAAACTAGCTTATCTATATGAATACATAATGCTAGATATGATCCGCAAAATGTATTTATTTTCTATGAAGGATATTTTGAAAAAGTTGGACGAATACAACATGATCCAAGCCCCTTCTGCATTGAAAGAAAATGTTTTAAATAAAAGGGAAGAGTATGTAAAACCTGCTATACCTAATTCCAACAGAGCAATCCCTTACTTACAGATTAATTGCAAACTTACTAACAAGCCCATTGAGAATAGGGACAGAACAATACAGAAGATAAAGCCATTCTTTATCAAGGCAACACCGGATGATGAGTTTGACCCCACTGCTCATATTATACGTGATTATGAGGAACAGGAATTTCATGAGAATCTTTATACCGAAAAAAAGAGCAGCAATAAACTAGTTACTAACAGACCGAAGACTAATAGCGAAGGAGAGATAGAAGTGGAGTTTATAGAAAGACTACATAATTACCTCATCTCGTTTGACCCTGATCCAGAAAATTTGATTATTTCCTTTATTAAACAAATTGATGATACCTTAGGAGAACTAAAAGTAAAAGGTTGGAAAGCACATCCCAAGCTAAAGAAGTATCTTAGATATTTAGATGATTGGGATGACGCCGTAGTAGGATGGAGCAATGAGGAACAACAAGAGTTAGACCCCCACGAGATATTGGCTAACTCTGGGCACGAATTATATCTGCAGAAAAACGATATAATACAGGCAAGAATTAAAAAAGCCTTCTCAAAGTGCAACGCTTACCTTTCTAAACTTAATCCTCTGCTTCAGCTATATTGGAAACAAATTTCAATAAATAAAGAACTGTTAACATTGGAATACATTAAAGATGCTGATGAAATATATAGGCTTCTCTTCCATTTTACAGAGAAGAATATAAAAACTTTACAAAAATGGGTCCCATTTGAAGAAGAGATAGGGATGGTAAAATTATCAATGGAGGAACATTTGAGAAAAGATTTAATAGAATCTCAGAATGTAACTCTAGAATATTTAAAGCCTATCTTGCCTGGAATTATACGTGAAAGAGCTAACAAAATAGAAAAATGGATTTCAGACATGCTTAAGAGTATTCAAGGAGGAATCGAAAGCGAAAAGCAATATCTAGAAAAAACCAAGGCCAAAGAGTCTTTAGATGTCTTATACGCTATAAATGAAAGGAAACTAAACACAATAGACAACATCACTACTTTACTAAAATCAAAAGGATTCGATATTAAAGTAGAAGACATAAAGAATATAGATCATATAAATTCTCTTAAGTATCAGCTTAAATACGCATGGGACGATTTAAATGAAAATCTATCTAAGAATAGAGACAAACTAAAGCATATTGTAATGAACAATTCTATCCCGAGTCTTCTAAAGGAAACTGAATACATCGAAATTTTAATTTCAGATGAAAAGTTTATCTCATATGATACGGCTACTACAAAAACTTTGATACCTTTGTATATCGAGAAGTTAGAAAAATACGAGAATGACTTCAGAAAGATTTCAAAGAATGCAGAAACCTATAACGATTTTTTAAGAGTACTTGGAGAATCTGAGCATAATTTTAATAAAGTAAATGTCATCTCAGAAAAGTTGACAGCCTTGAAGAATCTTTGGAGCGCATTAAAGGATTTCGATTTGGAATGTGATGCTTGGAAAAACACAAAATTTTTAGAAGTAAACACAGATGCTATTCTGAACAAAATCGATAAATATTACATCCATGCCAAGAGGGCAGAGATGCATTTCGGAGAGGAAGGAACAGCTATAAAGGAATTGATCAAGAATATCAAAAATTTCAGAGAATCAATGCAGGTTATAGTAGACTTAAACTCAAGCTATTTAAAATCATCAGACTGGGATAAGATTCAAAGCATGTTTCCAGATGACACGAGGCGCTTGGATCTTAAGGATTACCGCTTGGAATTCCTCATAGAAATAAAAGCTTATCAACATCAAAAAAGAATAAACGAAATGGCACTTGAAGCCAAAAATTTTGAAATTCTTAAAGGAAAAGTAAAAGAAATAAACGAAATGAGGAAAGCAATTGTCTTCACAATAGATTCTGAAAACAAAAAGGTGAATGAAATCTCAGTTGTCGTTGAAAAAATTGAGGAGTGTCAATCGAAGTTGAATCAAGTTCTCGCCTCAAAATATGTGAGGTTATTAAAACCAGAATATAATGAAAACTACACACCGAGAGAAGATCCTTACATAATGAAGGTTGATTTTGATTCTTACTTGGAGATGATAGAGGATTTGAAAACTTTCCAAGAAAAATGGATATACCTACAACACATTTTAAAAAATGATTCTGGTAAGAGATTCCCAGAGAATGATTTCGACAAAATTGACAACGAATGGAAGGCGATCTTTGTGAAATTGCCTAATCAAGATATTTGGACTATCTATAACAAATTAATAAAAAAAGATTTCTTTCAAAAGGCTATCGAGAGATTAGATGTCATTCAACAGAAAATTGAAGAGAAATTAAAAGAATCTCGAAAACTTTTTGAAAGATTTTTCTTTATCTCAAATGATGATTTGCTGTACATGTTGTCGAAATCGAATTCCATCGATGATCTTAAACCTTACTTCATAAAAATATTTGAAGACATCTCAGATCTGATTGTAAATCAAACAACTCCGACCTCGAAGGAAATCATCGGATTGATTTCATCCTCTAAGGAAGAGTTCTTCTTCGAAATAAACTTCGCTAAAAAATTTGTGAAGATCACTGACAAACTAGAGGAATGGCTCAAAAATCTGGCTGAGATGATGGTCAAGTGTTTGAAAGACAGAGTACACAACGCTGTATATTGTTACTTGGACATTACGAAAGACGTAGCAGGACACGAAATGTGGTTGGAGAAAATTACAAAAGACTTGAATAATCAAAACAAAGATAAGTTAACCACCTCTAATTTATCTCAGATTATATCTACCATCACACATTCAATGTTTTGTGAGAATACTGAAAACGCAATTACTATGGAAAATTCAGACAACTCTTCTTTAGAAAAATGGATTAAGAAAATCGACGATGCGATTAAGAGCTATGCTAAGTTAGTAAACAAAGAAAACAAATCTAAAAATATGAGAAGAATAATTTCAAATTTAATTACCCACTATGTCCATTACTCAGAAATTTTAAAAGACATTTTAGGTAATGAATCTAATAACGTTGATGATTTCTGTTGGCAACAGCAACTTAGAAGCTACTTGACACCAGTGTCTGATTCAACTGGCACGTTGAGAGAAGATAAGTACCTCATAGTCAGACTCAAACAATTAAAGTCTGATATAGAATATGGTTATGAGTTTATAGGGCCTAGTCCAAGAATAGTAATAACCCCTTTAACTGATAGGGTCTGGTTAACGATGACAAGCGGTCTGTACATAAAACTTGGATGTTCCTTGGGAGGGCCAGCCGGTACTGGAAAAACAGAGACTACTAAAGATCTTGCGAAGTTCTTTGGAATACAATGTATCGTTTTTAATTGCTCTGAGCAGATTGATTATAAAATTCTTGGAAATATTTTTTCAGGTATATGCTTGCATGAGCAGGGAGCATTTGCTTGTCTCGATGAATTTAACAGAATAAATGTTGAAGTATTATCTGTTGCTGCCTCCCAGCTGTTTGAAATCAGACAAGCTCTTCTTAAGCCAGTCATACAGGGTGAAAAGCGAATGGTCCATATTCTTGACTTGGACAATGTTGTAGGTAAGGGAGGGGTATTCATTACTATGAATCCTACTTATTCTGGAAGAACAGAGCTACCTGATAATTTAAAATCTCTATTTAGGCCTATAACAATGATGGAACCTGATAAACAAACAATTGCTGAGGTAAAATTGTATTCAGAAGGTTTCACTCAAAGTAAATCGCTAGCTAAGAAATTGATTAAAATTTTTAACCTTGCCGCCCAACAATTATCTCAACAAGATCATTATGATTTTACTTTACGTTCAATAGGAACTGTGCTATCCATGGCTGGTAATCTAAAAAGAAGGAATAATTCCATTTCAAACGATTCAGATAAAGAAAAAGAGGAGGAAATCATGTTACTAAACGCATTACGTGATGCTAGTTTTCCTAAATATATAGCAGATGATGTTAAACTTTTTAGAGCGCTTTTAAGTGATTTATTCCCAAATGCGCAAGTAAATGATCCATCATCGCCGGAATTAGAAGATGAATTATCTGAAGTAATAAAAACACAAAATTTAGACAAAAATCCATTTACAATAAAAAAGTGTTTACAGATTTACGACATATCCAACATTCGTCTCGGAATTTGCTTGACAGGTCCTGCAGGAACAGGCAAATCAACATGTCTAAATTTGTTAGAAAAGTCTTTGACTAATTTACATCACCATAATGTAAAAGATTCTAAATATAAGGAAATCTCTAAATGGATAGTAAACCCAAAGTCAATAACTATGGGTGAGTTATTTGGTCAGGAAAATGAAGATACTAAAACTTTTACATTTGGTATTTTCACAAGGAAGGTAAAAGAGGCTCTTGCTTTAGAGTCTAGTCAAGATAGGAATTCAGGCTGGGTGGTACTGGACGGCCCAATTGACACAAAATGGATAGAAAATATGAATTCAGTTTTAGATGATTCTATGATATTATGTTTAAGTAACGGTGAGAGAATAAAGCTTAAACCTCATCTAAAAATATTCTTTGAAGTAGAAGATCTGTCCCAAGCATCCTTAGCTACTGTAAGTAGGTTAGGAATTGTATACTTCGGTGTCAATGATCTAGACTGGCAGTCGTATTATAAGTCATGGATTATGAAATGGCTTCCTGATGAAACCATTTTAACTAACGAATTGAAAATATATCTAGGACAATTATTCGAAGATAAAGTAGAGGATGCACTTGAAAATTTAGACGACTTCGATAAAGCTGGACTTGTTTACATTAGACCTGTTATGTCTCAGTGTATGGCATCCATGTGTAACTTCTTAGAAATATTTTTGACAAGAGAAAACGGATTTGTAGGAACTGAGCTACCTGGTTTAGATAATCCCGACAATCTTTCTAGAATGAAAAAGAAAATCGCTTGTGTTTTCGCAATATCTATGGTGTGGGGTATTTTCGGCTGTTGTAATAGTAAGGGATTTCATAAAGTTGAGTCTTTTATGAGTCTTAAATTCCAAGAAATAAAATTAGAAAAATCTCAGCTCATTTCAGAACACTACTATGATTTTGTTAAAAATGATTTCGTAAAATTCTCAACTGACTCGACACCTTTTAACTTCACATTAAAAACATCATACTTCAAAATATTCGTTCCGACCATAGATACAATTAGATTCAATTTCGTGATAGAATCATTGCTTCAAAAAAAAAAACATATGTTTATTACTGGAGAAACAGGTGTTGGAAAAACTGCGATAATTTCGAATATTTTAAACAAGCTAATTACCACAGATGAATGGACATTCAATCAGATAAATTTTTCAGCTCAAACATCAAGCGAATATACACAAAAGTCTATAGAGAGTAAATTAGAAAAGAAGAAAGGAAATACTATATTTTACGGGATAGGTGGAAAAAGATTAGTAATATTCATAGATGACATAAATATGCCAGAACCAACCGAATGGGGATCTCACCCTCCGATTGAATTATTGCGACAATATCTGGATCAAGGAGGGTTTTATGACAGGCCCAAATTTCATTGGAAGAAAATCGAAGACTCAAGCTTGATAGTTTCTGGAGGACCACCTATAGGAGGAAGAAGCAAAGTTACAAATAGGTTCGTAAGGCATTTCAATCTTTTGTGCTTTCCTCAGCCTTCAAAATCTGTGATGATTTCAATTTTCGAGAATATCCTCAAAAATTTCTTACAAGCTGGAAACTTCAAAGAAGAAATCAAAAAGAGGGCTACAGAAACTACATTAGCCAGTGTAGACCTTTATGAATATATCTCTGAGATGTTAAAACCGATTCCTTCAAAATTCCACTATACTTTCAATCTAAGAGATCTTTCTAAAATCTTTCAAGGAATTTTAATGATTAAATCCATAGATTTTGAAACAGAAGATAATTTTATCCGTTTGTGGGTTCACGAAAGTCTACGGGTATTCGGAGATAGACTTATTAACGATGTTGATCTTACTAAGATACATGAATATATTGTCTATCTTGTTGATGGAAAATTCAAAAAAAGGGATTGGACAATCGAGACTTTATTTAAGCAGAATAAAATTTACTTCGGAGAAATCCATAAAGGAGATTTTGCAGATAGACCATACTGCGAAATTACATCTGAGGTAAATATTACAAAACGACTCAATAATATCCTAGAAATGTATATCTTAGCTAATAAAAAAAATAGTATGTCTATTGTATTCTTCGATTATGCAATTTCTCACATTTTAAGAATCGCGAGAATCTTACGACAAGAAAGAGGAAACATGGTGCTTATAGGACACGGTGGAACTGGCAAGCAAACATTGACAAAGTTTACGTCATTTGCAATGAATTGCCAATTCTGTACATTCAATGCTACTAGTGATTATAAAGTTTCTCAGTTTAGAAGAGACATTAAGGACATAATTAAAGACGCAGGAGCTAATAGAAAAAAAACAATCCTTTTACTTACTGACAACAATGTAGTCTCTAACTTTATTTTGGAAGATATCAACAACCTTTTAAACAACGGAGAAGTGACAAATCTTTTCGATCAGAATGAAATACCAGTCGTTTTAAATCTCTTAGTGGATTACATGAAAAGCCAGGGCATACCAGAGACAAGAGAAAAGCAGTACGAGACCTTCGTAGAGATGACAAGACAGAATTTGCACATAATATTTTGTACTTCCCCTGTTGGAGACACTTTAAGAATAAGATTTAGAAAATTCCCTTCTCTTATTAACTGTTGCACTTTAAATTGGTTTAACAACTGGCCAGAGGAAGCCTTGGTTTCTTGTTGCCAAAAGATTTATAGTGAGCTGCAATGCGAAAACGAAATGAAAATTAATCTTGTTAGAATATCTACTAAAGCTCATGTTGATATTGAAGATCTCACAAAAAGGTTTTATTCAGAGGTTTCCAGAAAAGTTTATGTCACACCTAAAAGCTTTTTGGATATGGCAGAGCTTTTCAAAAATCTCTATCAGAATAAAATGAAAGAAATGAGTACTACAATAACAAGGTTAAGAGATGGAATAAAGAAACTTGAAAAGACTCATAAAGATATAAAAAAAGCAGATGAAGAGTTGCAACAGATTATCCCTGAAATTGATCTTAAATCATCTGAAGCCAAGCAGTACATGGTTAAGGTGGAAGAGAAGAATAAATCTTTAGAATCTAGGAAAGTTGTAATAAGAGACAAAGGCGTTCAAGTAGGAAATATTGTGTCAAATCTTACAAAAATAACAGAAAGAATTGAATGGGAAAAAGCAGAAATCGACAAACGACTTGACTCTATAATGAGAGCAGTCAAGAAAAAGTTGACTAAAGATAAGCTGCTTCAACTTCAGAAATCGAAATTAGAGAATGTAGAAATCAAACGTGTGATCGGAGAATCTGCAGCATTTTTATTAAAACAGCATAAGGTAAGCGGAACATCTGAAATTTCTAAGGCGATTTCTACTGAAATTGATAAAATCGAAAATATAAGAAGCGAAGTAGACAATGAAAAAATTCCGGAAACAATCATGAAGGAATTTTCTAATCAAATAAATGTAGTAATACCTCAACTTTTACAACCTTTCTTAGATGAAAGCAAATCTTTCGAAACCGTTTTAAGAGAAAAGACAGATGAGACATTCAAAGCTCTTTACGATTGGAGTAAGTCCACGATAGAATATTGGGAAATAAATAAAAAACTTCAGCCATTGAAAGATCAACTAACAGTAAGGAAAGCCGAGAAGGAAAAATTCGAAGGTGAATTGAATCAGTTAAAGACTGAGTATAATGAACTACAAGACGAAGCCACTAGACTTACAATAGAATACGAGGAATTGAAGAATAACTTGGAAGAACTAAAAAATCATATGGTCAAATGCAACAGAAGAATCACAAACGCAGATTTGTTAATTAAGCTACTCTCAGGTGAAGGCGACAGATGGCAGAATCAACTAAAGACACTTGAAAGAGAATTTTCTAACTACACCGGAAATATTTTCCTAAGTGCTGTTAGCATCAGTTACCTTGGCCCCTTTTCTATGAATTACAGGAAGGGCCAGATGGATGCCTGGATTAAGAATTGCTTCTTTTATAAAATACCTGCGTCTTTTGATTTTTCTTTAGAGAATATTCTTGCCGACCCTATTATTATCAGATATTGGAATATCAATGGCCTGCCATCGGATTCTGTTTCTACTCAAAACGGGATTATATTATTTAACAACCCTAAATATTCGTTGATGATCGATCCACAGAGCCAGGCTAATATTTGGCTAAAGAAACTTTATAAAAATAAAATTTTAACGATAAAGGGAAATATAAAAGAAGAAGTCCTTAAAAAACCTTTCGAGAAGATTACAGCTTCAATTATAGAAGGTGGTATGATCCTTATAGAAAACGTAGGTGAGATTATAGATCCTATTTATTATAATCTAATGTCTCGTACAATTTTCGAGGAGGACGGAAATTCAAAAGTGGAATTCAATTCACAAAGAGTTGATTTCAACACAGACTTTAAAATATTTTTTACGACTAAACTAGCCAATCCGCACTATCCTCCAGAATATTTTATAAAATTAAACATCTTAAATTTCACAGTTACATTCGAGGGTCTAAGTGAGCAATTGTTGAGTGATGTGTTCAAAATAGAAAGAAGAGATAAATACGAACAAAGAGATGCTATCATCGAGGTAACTGGAAAATACAATAAGGAATTATATGAATATTCTAAAGAAATTTTGCAGAGACTGTCTGAAGTGAACGAAGATCACATCTTGGATGATGAGTCCTTGATAAGAACTTTAGAAAAGGCGAAAACTGTTTCAGATGTAGTGAAAAAAAATATGAATGACAATGAATATATTGAAAGAGACATAGATTTGATTAGAAACGAGTACATTCCAGTTGCAGTAAGAGGAAGTATCCTTTATTTTGCAATTGATGATTTGAGCTTGATAGATCCTATGTATCAATATTCTTTAGACTATTTCAAAATTATTTTTGAAAAATCCATAAAGAAGGCTCAACAAACTGAAAATATAAAGGAGAGAGTTCGGATTTTAGAGAAGGCAATTACAGAGGATATTTATAAAAATATAAAGAATGGAATTTTTGAATCACATAAGACAATATTCTCGTTTATGATTTTAATTTATATCAAAAAGAGGGAAGGTAAGATTAAAGATGAAGAGTGGAATATTTTCTTAAAAGGTCCAGTCTCTTTTGATAAAACTGACATGCTTGAAAATCCTGAAAGAAATTATTTCAGTGAATTATCCTGGGATACTTTACTTTATACAGAAAACTTTTTCAAATTAAACAACCTGAGTACAATAGTAGCCTTCAAATTAAACGAATTTAAAAAGTTTTTTGAAGAATTATCAGAATTTGGAGATTTCGAAGCAAAATTCCCAGGTGAACTAAAAAATTATTCGAATGGTGAATTAATAGCTAAAAACAATATACTAAAATTAATTTTGATAAAAATTTTCCGACCTGACAAAATTTTGTATTTTATAAAGAAATTAATCGTGGAAGAATTGGGAAAAATTTTCATTGATAGCTCCTTCCCTAAATTAGAAGATATATATACGGAATCCGATGAGAGAACACCGATAATATTTATTCTATCCCAAGGAGCAGATCCTACAAATGCATTTATTGAGTTTAAAAACAGATTCTATTTAGAATCAGGCGACGTTTCAAAAAGCCTCGATTACCTCAATATATCATTAGGCCAAGGGCAGGAAGAAGAAGCTAGGAAGGCAATTTTGGAAAGAGGAATTAAAACAGGAACATGGGTGATGTTACAGAATTGTCATTTATTCGTTACATGGATGAATGAGCTTGCAAGTATAGTGCAATATATTAAGCAAACTGACACAGAACCGATCCACCCTAATTTCAGGTTGTGGTTGACCTCGATGCCCAATCCTAAATTCCCTGTTGCTATTTTACAAAACAGTTTGAAATTGACAACAGAACCCCCAACCAGGATTAAAGCAAACATGAAAAAGATTTTTGATGAAATATCAGATCAAAAAATGATTCAATCTAAAAAAGTAGAACAATTTGGGAAAATAATATTTTCGATGGCGATGTTTCATGCAGTCATACAAGAGAGAAAGAAATTTGGGCCCATAGGATTTAATTTAAGATATGACTTTAACCAAACCGACTATGAGACCAGTATGGAGATGATAAATAATTATTTAAACGATTCAGAAGATATTCCATGGGCACCCATAATCTATTTAGTAGGCGATGTAAATTATGGAGGAAGAGTAACTGACGAGTTTGATAGAAATGTGATGCTTACTACTCTGAATAAGTTTATCTCCGAATCTTTATTTGAAAGAGAAAAGGATGAAAACGGTGAAGAAATTCCAAACGGAAAAATCCTTGATGTAAAATTTAGTAAATCAGGTGTCTATTACACCCCCCCATATGAAAATTTAAATAAATATAGAGACTACATCGATAGCCTGCCTCTTTTTGATGAGCCTGATCTCTTTGGATTGAATGAAAATGCGAATATCATACACCAACTACATGAGTCGAACAAGACAATGAATTTATTTTTGAATATAATTCCTAAGACTATGAAAGAAGCGAGTGGATCCAATTCAATTATATTAGAATTGATAAACAATCTGTTATTTAATAATCTTGAAAAAATCGAGAAAAAAGATCAAAGACACAAATCACATGATAAATTGTATGAAAATAATCTCAACCATTCCCTAACGATTGTAATGGATCAAGAAATAGAAAAATATAATGTTCTAATTTCAAAAATTTCTAATACTTTAGAAACGCTTAAAAACGCTATCGAAGGAACAGTCACAATGTCAAATGAGTCTGATGAGATATATAACTCATTAATGTTGAATAAAATTCCTCTTTCATGGGCTAAAGTTTGTTATCCTTCACATAAGCCTTTATCAAGTTGGTTCAATGATCTAATTGCAAGAGTAGCTTTTATTCGTTCATGGCTTCAAGGGGGTAATCCAAATTCGTTTTGGATTAGTGGGCTATTCTTTCCACAAGGATTTATAACTGGAGTATTACAGAATCATGCAAGAGAAACGAAAATTCCTGTAAGCGATATAGCCTTCAGATTTTCTATATTAGATAAGTATTCAGAATCAGTCACAAAAGCTCCATCTGTATTTATTTATTAACGACAAATTATTTAGGTCGGTGTTTACATATATGGCCTTTTCCTTGAAGCTGCTTCATGGGATATTCAAAATAAACTCCTAATTGATCAGAAACCAGGGGAAATAAATTTCAGAATGCCAGTAATTTGGTTAGAGACTATAAAGGATTTCAAAGATGCCCAAAATGAAGAATTCGAAGATGAGGAGGAGAATGAAAAAGACATTAAAACATTTTCTTGTCCTGTATTTAAAACTCAAAAACGTAACGGAATTATTTCTTCAAGTGGAAAATCAGAGAATAATGTCATATCTATAGTATATTTTATTAAATAAAATTTTAGGATTTACAAACAAGAGAAACTATAGAATTTTGGACTATGAGAGGTACAGCCTTGATTTGTCAATTAGATGACTAAATTTTATATTTGACATATTTGAATCAATGAAATTAATTTTTAATGATAATTATACAATTTAAAATGATAAATAAAAAATTGAACATATTTATTTATTAAATCATTTTATCATTTATTTATAACAAATTTAAAAACATTCATAATTTTTTAATAATCCAAAATTTAAATTGATTATTAAATAAAATTATATTATATATTATATAGAACCTAAAGGATACTGAACTGACATTTCAGTCATCTAAATTATCTTTAAGTCACACTGTTAATAGTTTTCCTTCTATTATCTCAACAGCCATAAGATATCTAAAATAGTTAATCTGATCTTGAGTAAAATTGATTTTTTCGTTCCTTGCTAAGTAATCCATAAATTTACACATGAAAACCCCACAGTCAAATCCATTTGTTTGCTGAGGTGTTTGAGCAAACTTAAATCTCCAAAAAGAAGACATCATATCGATATCACTTTCGGATTCACTATCATAGCCGTTAGAATCTAAATTCGAATTCAATTGGCTATTGATATTTTGCATATTTTGATTCAAATTAAAAGAAGAATTAAGAGAGGTTGAGAATTTATTATTTACGTCTTCGTCCTTGAGGGATTTTCTTCTTCCCCCATCAGCAGTTTCAGATTGCTCGTCTCTAAAGTCTTTAACTCTCGTAATGTAATCTGAAAATAATTTTGTAAGGCTGTTCATTACTAGAAACCCTCTCTCTTCATTCTCTAAGCTATCATAGTAGGTAAATTTCTTTTTGTGTAAATTTACTAGTACTAAACTCCAGTGATTATTATTTGAATTAATTGGAACTAGTAAGTAATCATAATCAAACAGGTTATTTATATTATTTGAATTCTTCTTAGTCCAGAATTTACTCATCTTCTCGTAGAAATATTCGTTATTTTTTTGAGAAATTCTGAGCTTTTCATAAAAGAAAGTGTTAAAGATGAAGACTTTGGCGTATCTTGACTTATTTTCCGTATTCTCTTCTATTTGTCTCTTATTGAGCAGATAAATGTAGGAATTGACTACCTTTTATTTTATTTAAATTATTACCTCATCGTTTATCCAATTATTAGGGATAAGTTTATTTATGGACTCTCTTGAAATATTTAAATAATTAGCGAGGTCTATTTCGATTTTACCTGACAAATATCTATATTGATGATATTAATCGTATGAAAAAGAGAATAATTTTACTCGTTTAATATTTTGAACTGCTCAAGGCTGATGATTGGGTAATTACTCAAATCTGATTTTTCTTTAGCACATTCGATCATATCATTATATTCTTGTAAATTATTGGTATTATCTAGAAGGCTAATTTTGGATTCCTCTTGGTCAAATAAAATTCTTGAAAAATAATTATTGGTGTATTGATTTTCTTTATAGTCTGACTCATTTTTATTTTCAGAACCTATCCTATCTTTTAAATATGGCTGAATATTTTCATTTTCATTATTATCATTTATATTATCAAAATCTTTCAATAAATTTGTTCTACTTTCTATAATCGCACCACATGGTGAGGTTTTATTTTCTTTGTAGGACATTTTACTACTGGATTTACTAGCGGCATCATTTGAGATCAAATCAATTCTTTGTATTTTTTTAAATGTAAATTTCGTAAAATTATTGTTTTTCTTTGTATCTAACCTATTTTGATCTTTATCGGGTGAAATTTCTTCTAAAAAATTTTGTTTCTCGAATATTTCGTCAGATTCTGCCTGGATCAAATTTTCCTTATCCCTTTTATTTCTCATCTTTATTAAGTATTCTGTTAGTGAAGAATTTGAAAATACAACTTCAGCTTGACTTGATCTTAGTTTAATTTTTTCTATAAGAGAAAATTTTGTTTTATTTCTTATGTCGAAAACATTTTCTTTAATGTAAATCTTTTTTGAAGGAAGTCTTAATTCTGATAGTATTCTTTTCTTAACTGAAAAAAAATTATTCTCATCTTCAATTATCTTCTCAAGGCTTCTTTCTCTTTTTTTCCCACAGAACACAACGTTTTTTACTTTTATCATAGCTTTGAAAATATTTTCGAAGAACTCCATTTTAGTATAAATTAAATTTAAATTTTAGTAATAAAAGTAAAAGTAGTATAATTATTAAATATATTTATCATTTTTTCTTTTTTTAATTTATCTAAAATTTAAGTAGGTCTATAAATCGTCATAGGATATCAATTGTCTAGAACTGCCGCTGGATTTGTGCTCAGGATTATCAAGATCTTTAAAATCACGGTTGTATCTTTTATGTTTCAGAACATTTTCCCTTTCTCTGTCCCTGTCCCTGGGCCTTTCCTTTTCTCTGTCATAGGGTTGCCTTGAAGTAGGCGAGGGTATTTTCTTGTAATTCCCATACCTTGAGTCACCATCATCGTGGTGATGAGGAGCCTTAATGATACTAACGGTATTTAAATATTGCAAATATTCTTCCATGTTGTTGATAATTTTATATTTCTCGTATAATTTGTTAGGGTCCTTCAAATAATTTTCGTATTTGATATTGTCATAAAACTAATTGAGATTATTATAATTAAATAAGTTTTATAATTACCTGCTTATCTACATTTTCTTCTATAAGATTGAGATGCTTATTGAAGATGTGATTATACACGAAATTCGGGCCTTTAAACATCTAAATAATTAAAAATTTTATCCTACCTTGCTACATAAATTACACAAGTATCTCTCTGCTGAGACATATGAAGTATTTTCTTTGCAATAATCATTTCTTCTTCGATTGAGTTCATCAGATACTTCTATTGCCTAAAAAAATAAAGATAAATAATATATACAGGCTTTTTTAAAGAGTTCAATCCATTTTCGATTTTTTCTTTTATTAGTTTTGTAAATTGTTTATCCCATTCTACTTCGTACTTGTGAGATTCAATTGTCTCCTGTTTTCTCTGAGAAAGGCTAGTATGATGTCTTAAATGAATATTGTCACATCTTGTGGCCAACATTCTTTCATCTTCGTACTCCTCTAGGCAATAGTAACACAGGCCATGTACTCTTCTTAAATACAAAATTTGGAGATCCAATTGATATTCTCGAGATCTCGTCTCTTTATTATCTAAGATTGAATTTGTCTCAATTGCTCTTTCCTTGTCGTAAATTTGAATCAAAGCTTTAGAAAATTCCAAATCTTCAGATATTCTTTCTTCAAAGTATGGCACAGTCACTCTCAACTTTTTACTAGTTGTTGATTTAGATTTAATAGGAAACAACTTGTAATCATTGGTTAATTTGTAGTCATTTAAAGAATCGAAAGCTAATTCACAATTTTCTTCCGAGTCGAATGCCATCCAACAATACCTGCAATAATTCTGATTTTTGATTGGCTCACTCATAGACATGGAGACAAATCCAGGCAGTTTTTTCACAATCTTAAGAATTTGGAACCTAGAAATGCTTTTTGGTATTTGATAGGCGAACAGGGTCAATTTATCTGGGTCAAATCCATAGTAGGGCATAGAACAAATATCAATTGTAGTATCACTGACATTTGCAGATTTAAGGAGATTAATTTCCCTTTCTTTTTCTTCAAAATCTCCTTTTTCTTTATTATATCCATAAAAGAAAATCTTAAGGTGTTTATTATTTTCATCAGCTTCTCTCAGTTCCAGTTTTAAATTTTTTAATTGATTAGATGTCAGAGATTCTATAAATCTATTTGCTAATTTTTGACATTGTGCGTTCCTCTCTGCTTTATACTGTTTAGAACATTCAGGATCATATTTCTCTTTGAACCATTCGTCGTTTTGATGCTCTACATAAAATGACTTAAATCTTTTCTCATCATATTTTTCTTTATATTCTTTATAGGCGCTTTCTATCACATCATTAGGAAGAATATTATGCTGTAATTCATTGAATAAAGATAGCGAAACTAGAGGTCCATCAAGCCCGGGGTAGAAAATTTTATTTGCATTTTTCTCACTAATCAAATTCGTTATTTTGAATTTCATTCCAGAAGATTTTCTAAAGTTTCTGTTAGGAGATCTCGAATTTGGTCTAGAATTGACTTTGTCTACTTTTTTAACTTTAAGATTATCACTATGTTCACTGGATTTTCTAAGGGCGATTAATAAATTAAATAAAGCATAATCAGAATCTATTAATACCCTTTATGAGATTTGTTACTAAATATATTACTTTCTATATTTTTCCTGTCATCCACTCTATTTATTACTTCATTACTCATAGAGCTTCTTCTTTTTTTCTCGTCTAAACTGGGACTTCTCGATGAACTGTCAAATTTAAAATTAAATCAAAATTTTACCTTCTATTTCTATTGCTTTTCTCCTTATCATAACCTCTTATGTTACTATCGCTTGAACTGCTTCTTTCACTGCAGTTGCCATAAACTAAGTTCTTTTCTGGAAGATACTTTTCCTCCTTTGAATAATTTTATAAAAATATTATTTACATTTTTCATAATTCCTATATTTTTTCGGGAGGGGTTTCTCTCATTAGGCCCACTATTTTCACTAAAAAGAAGAATTAATTAAGATTCTTCTTACTTATTCATTGCTAAACCTACATTTTTTTTGTTTTCCATCATCTTGTTTTCTATATTCTTTAGGCATATATAATGTTAACATACCAATTAATATAAAAAAATTAAAATTTTAGCTTATAAATATTCTAATAAATAAGTATTCAGTAAAGAATGGAAATGAGAGAATTATTAAAAATATATCAATTAGCAAGTAGAAAATATTTATAGATGGATGAAATTTTAAAAAAGGTAGGGGGAATATAGAATTTCAGAAAAATTTTATACAAATTAAAGAAATAATTAAATAATCATATCTGCTTAAAAATATCCAATCAAATTGAAATAAAATTTTATTTGCTCTTAATTGAACTCATAGATTTTTCAATAATAAGAATACAATGGTAAGAAAAATCAAAATTAATAAAATTAAAGGCTCATGGAAAAGGAGGCAAAGGAGGAAAAGGTGGCAAGGCCATCAGTGGAAAGAACAAAAAGCACCCCCAATCTAAATCTGCTAGGGCAGGGCTACAAGTAGATTTTATTTTTAATTTAAATATAGTTCCCTGTTGGAAGAATTCATCGTTTACTTAGAAATAGCGTAAATGCTAAGGACAGAGTAGGAGCAACCGCTGCTGTGTATACTGCTGCTATTTTGGAATATCTCACTGCTGAAGTTTTAGAGCTCGCTGGAAACGCAAGTAAAGATCTAAAAGTCAAGAGAATCACCCCTAGACATCTTCAATTAGCAGTTAGAGGAGATGAAGAACTAGACAGTCTTATCAGAGCTACAATTGCCGGAGGAGGTGTCATCCCCCACATCCACAAATCTTTAATTTCAAGATCAAACAAAAAGAGCAAACTCGGAGGAGAGGCTGAATAATTTAGAGAACAAATTAAATACATCATCATCTAAAATAGCTAAAACTTTATATTCTTTAACTTTGATTTTATTTACTAAATTATAAATCAATTACAACTAATTTTATTGTTTTTATCTCTTTAATAATCTAAACCGTATGGTGAAAATGAAATGAAGCTCTTCGCAAGATTATCATATTTGGAATCCTAATAATTTTTTGTTAATTTTAAATTCCTTCAAGAAATACCAGATATATTATTTGGACGAAGTTTTACAAAAATTATGTATATTCTGCTATGGTAGGTATTCCAGTTTATAATTTAACTCAAAAAATTTATATTTGACATTTTATTATTTTTTCTAAATTATTTTAAAATTTGATTTTATTAAAATATTAATGATGAAATGTTTGATTAAATTTTTAATAAACAATTAATATTTTGATTAGAAAGGATGATAGAGTAATCTAAGTAAATTAGATTAAAAATTTTTCAATCATGGAAAATACAAAAGAGTAAAAATTATAAATTCCAGCAAATCCGTGGAATGGCTGTAAATAAAAACTTAAATTCATTTACAGATTAATTCAACAAATACATACCTTTATTAATTAATTATATTCCTACGAAAACATAAATTTTAATCATTTAATTTTAAAAGAAGTAACTTGCAAAAATTAATTAATATGTTAACTTCTAATTAAAATACTCACGTAAATAAAACTAATTTCACAATTTTGTTTAATTGTTAGATAAATTTTTGAATTTTTCTATAATTTAATGGTCTGATTGAAAAAATTTTTACAAAACTCGAATTTTCTTAATTAAGATTGAACTAGAAAATATACAAACAAATTCAATTACTATTTAAATTCATGTTGAGCTATCACTAAAAGTATCTTATACTGGAATTGAATTAGAATAAATAGACGATTAATTTGTTAACAACAAAATTTTGAAATCAAAATTAAATTTCATGAATTCTTTACAAACTTTTATATATTTATGAATAAAATTTATAATAAATCTAGAAATAGATAAATTTGTTTAAATTTAATTTTATTAGCTTTTATACAATATTAAGTTATGTTGATGTTTGTTTCCTCACGTAAATTTTATGATAGAATCTAAAAATATTTAAAGTTATTACATTAATGTTAATATATTCTTTAAATAAAAATAACAAAATAGACATCTCAGTTAAATAAATAAATAAAAATAAAATAGATTTAGAAATAAATCATTAATCTTTAAAATAAATAAAAATAATTCTTGAGTTTTTCAGCTAAAGTGAAATTTATCTACGTAAACTTTGAGTGATCCAGAATAACCATTCAATACCAGCAAGGAATCTGAAAATACTTGATCTGGATAGCAATCTCAAGAAGGTTCTGAAAAGAGGAATAAATATGGATAGGAACATCCAATCTATGAATATTAAACCGACGAAAGAACCTACTACCCATCCTCTTGCTGTAACGTGATAAATTCCACAGAAAGAAATGCAATAGAACCAAATGAAGATGTTAATAATAGTTGTAATAATTAAAAAGATAATTTGTCTCCATTTCATTTTGTCGTTGAAAACGTCGCTAAAAGTTAATATGATATTTTACTGGGCATTTTTTATAATTCCCAAATCTTTTGTCTTAAGAGCATTATTAAGGTCTTTTTCTTCTTTTGCAGGGACTATAACGAACAAGCTGAAGATTGCAGTTGCTATAATTGCTCCTGCAACTGATAAAATTGTCTTGGGGAATTCTCTTGTCCATACAATTGCGAATTCATCCTAAAGATTTAATTAAATAATTTACTTCAGGATTATTATCTATTCTCTGATCGATGTATCTATCAATGAATATTAAAGCATTCAACATGAATAAGACATTCAATCTAAAGCAGAAGAAATGTAATTCTATCCATAAGGGGTACATTAAGGATTTCTTGAATATCCAGCGGAAAACTATGTGTTCATTTACTAAATAGTGGAAGAACACACTTAAGAAACCTCTTTTGTCTTTAGTGTCTGCTTCATAGGGAGACATTTTATTGTAATCCTTAGATGTAAGATCATCGTACAAGTTAACTTTAGGAGAATAATTATTATAATTGTTGTTATTTTGTTGTTTTACTGGAACAACATTAGGATTGATTTTAGGTGCCTCATTATCTTTTTCAGTAGGGTTGAATTTGTGAACTGTATCAATTGCAACATCTTTAGATTCGAATTTATTTCCTTGTTGGATATCTTCTGGTGATGTGTCCTTTGGTCTAGCAACTGCTATTGGTATTTGAGGTTGATTATTATTGTAATTGTTTTGTGTTGGTTTTACATTCGATGAATACTGTATGACATTATCGTTATTGTTTGGTCTGATTGAATTGTAATTAATTTCATTTGAGAAAGTACAATCATTATCAATTATATCACTGATGTTTGTTTCTATTAAACTTTTACCTGCCCTATGTCTTAAGAAGAAGAATATCCATCCTATAATCAATAAAATTAATCCTATCCAAAATGCGGGATTCTCGAAAATTATTCTGTCATCCATTTGCCAAACTTGAGGGAAACATTTTATAACTTCACAGTTTATATCGTTGATTTTTAAATCAAAAGAAGGATCTTTTTCGATATAATTGGAAACTCTCTCTCCGTTAGTCATTCCTTGACAAAGACATGTAACATATCTATTATCATCTAATCCTTGATAAACACAATTAGCCGCACAATTTGCTTGTCTGTCTAAGAAATAATTATTTATTCTGTAACCGATTGTGGCATCTCTCTTTGTTAAGGGATCTGATATGGGTATACATCTATCAACATATGCTTGCGAATTTATATCGAGTTGATCCAGTCCGGAAACTTTAAAGCTCTTATAGGTTTCTAAATTGACATCAGACAGTGTATTTGTGTTAGGTGCCTTGATGGTAATGTTGACATTTTTACAAGAATCTAAGCTGATTTTATTGAAAGTGTTAGGATCAAGGAATTCATACAACACTGAAGTTGAATATACAATTGATTTATCTTTTTGTTGTTCAACATTCAGAATAGGATTATAATCAATCTTTTTAACTATAAGAATTACACTTGCATTAAGTGTTAAGGCTCTCTTTATGGCAGCATCGCATTCTTTAGCATCAACTATAGATATTTCATTTGCTAAACATTCCAAATTCAACAATTTAACATTTTCTGGAGTAAAAAACATAAATTGTAGAGAAAATGGTGTGTAATAATAGGAAACTGGCACTGGAACATTAGATTGTAAATTTCTGTTTCTCAATTGAGTATTACCAAACAAATTTTTTACTAAGAAATTTGAAAAGTCTGAAACCGAAGATTTTAGATTTTGAATTTTTGTAGCTGCGTTTTGATCATTTGAACTAGAACCAAAAACATTGAGACTAATTGCAGTACTGAAAATTTTAAGTATATTTGAATCAGGTGGTATCACACCAGATTTAACTAATTCTAGTTGATTAACTGCTAAATCAGTTACTAAATTAATTTTTTCTTGAGAAATTTGAATATTCTGACCATTAGAATTAGAGACTAAATCTCCTAACAAAGATATGTAAGAAATAGTATTATCATTAACAGCATTATTTGAAATATTAATTTCTACTTCCTTTAAAGTTTCACAGAATTCTCCTTGTAAGAAGACGCTGCATTTACATTTAAGAGCACCACTACCATCTTTGAAACATTCTCCAAAATTTTTACAATAATTGATACATCCATTAGGTACACATGAATTAACTGATTGATCAAACAAGTATCCAGTATCACATAGAGAACACTGTTTTGAATTTGTGCAGGATTTACAATTAGTTGCACATCTTTCACAAGTGTTTGTTATTTGATCACGATAAAAATAACTAGGACAATTTCCAGTATCTTTTTCACAAATGTTATTTGGTCCAAAGAAAAAACCAGTGGGGCAAGAGCATTTCGATCCAATTAAGGTTAGCGATGTACCCTCTTTGCATGATAAGCAGTTGTTAGCGAAACCTCTGCATGTTCCACATTTTGGATCGCAATTTTTGCAATCTGGAAATCCAAACTGTCCAGCTGGACAATCCTCTTTACATTCTTTTCCATCAGCTAGTTTATTTGTTGGGCAACTAATTACACATTCTTTTCCATCAATATATTTTGAAATGGGACATTCTTCTAAACATAAATTTCCATCTGTAAATAAATTTTCAGGACATTTGCATATATTTCCATCAACCAATTTACCATCAGGACAATCACTTAAACAGTCTTTTCCATCAATAAAAGGATTATCAACTGAGCAAGCTAATGTGCATTTATTAATTTCTGTATATTTGCTTAGTGGACATTCGTCAAGGCATAGATTTCCATCTATAAATTTGTTGCATTCGTCTAGGCATTCTTTACCATATATATAATTCACTCCGTCAGGACATATAGAAAGACACTCTTTTCCATAAAAATATTCATCAGGAGAACAAGAAGTTAAACAATTTGTTGTGTTATAAAAATTATCTGATGGACATGAATCTAAGCATGTGTCTTTTCCAATATTTATTTTCTTTCCTAGAGTACATGACGATAGACAATCTGTACCATCAAGTAAGTAATTTTCCCCAATACAGGTATCAACACACTCTTTGCCATTTAGATAGGGCAATTCTATAGTACATGCTGACAAGCAGCTAACCCCACCAAATAATTCCGGACATTCACTTTTGCATTCTTTTCCATCTATAAATTGAACAGTTGAAGGGCATTCGGTAACGCAAGTTTTCTCACTATTTATTAGATATCTGTCAGCAGGACAAGAATCAAGACATACATTGTCAGCACTAACTTTATCAGCTGAACAAGAAGGAAGGCATATTTTGTTTTCTACAAAAGGTCTTGGATCTAAACATGTAGATAAGCACAGTTTAGATATTTCATCTGTATTTTTATTCACAGGACAGGAAGTTTTACACAAACCACTATCATTGTATCTATCAGCAGAGCAGCTTTGTTTGCATTGATTATCTTCTAAAACTAAACCTCCAGTACATGCATCAACACATTCATTAGTAATAGTATTGTGATATGGAAGCAAGCTTGGACAATTATCGACGCATATTCCTTGATTGATCTTTTTAGATCCTGAGCAAGTGTTCACGCAAAGTGTTCCATCAACTAATGGTTTAGGAGCACTGCATGAAGAAACGCATTCATTATCTTTGTCGTAGGGTGTTGTAAGAGGACATGTTG
>Ga0169931_10001627_pt1 | contig 36954 bp, 35 predicted proteins | sample Kivu_15m_20L_FD_129675 | JGI IMG/M metagenome (GOLD analysis project Ga0169931, IMG submission 129675) | Freshwater microbial communities from Lake Kivu, Western Province, Rwanda to study Microbial Dark Matter (Phase II) - Kivu_15m_20L... | ecosystem: Environmental > Aquatic > Freshwater > Lake...
CCTCAGGACGATCCCAAGCAGCGCCAGCCCGATATTAGCAGGGCCAAACAGGTGCTGGGCTGGGAGCCTGTTATTGCCCGAAAAGACGGACTTGCCTTAACCTATGAATATTTCAGCAAACTGCTTGCTATGTCCGGAAATTGAGTATATTCGTTACTCAATAATGAGTCAGTTTACTGATCTTATCTGTGACTGACCGTGGCTTCGCCGTCTCTTATACATCCCCCTTTGTTAGATCAACTTTTTACCGGTAAGATCCGTTTAAAACTACTCGCACGGTTGTTACTTAACCCCTCGAGCCAGGTGTATTTACGTCAATTACAAAAAGACCTGAACGTAAGCTCCAATACCGTGCGGCTAGAGCTGAATAAGCTCTCTGAGATGAAGCTGATCAGTACCGTAGAGGCTGAGGAGAGCAAGATCAAAAAATACATCGCCAATACCTTTCATCCCCTTTATTCTAATTTGCGCTCCATTATTTTAAAATATGTAGGCGTAGATCAGTTATTAGAAGAGGTGTTTTATAAATTGGGGGATGTGGCTGAAGTATACCTGACCGGAGAGATGGCCGATGGCAAAGAGACCCCCTTTATTGATCTGGTGGTAGTGGGAGATATTGATAAGGAGTATTTTGAACGGCTTGCCACCCGCGCCGAAAAGCTACTCAATAAGAAAATTAGAACAGCGATTTATTCTAAAAGTGATTTTTCTAACTCGCTCCTAAATGATATGCCCCATGTGTGTGTTTATAATGGGGAGTGGGGGGGGGGCGGGCGGGGTAAGTATTAATTAAAAGCATTTCAAGTAGTTTGTCAACAATATCTTTAGATAAGTCTTGGTCACTCTTTTTGGATCGTGATGGAGTTATCAATGAAAAACTTGAAAATGACTACGTAAAAACTTGGGGTGAGTTTACGTTTAAAGAGGGGGTACTGCAAGCCATAGCTGGACTTGGGAAAATATTTGGCCGAATCTTCGTAGTTACTAATCAACGCGGTGTTGGGCTTAGGTTGATGACTGAAGAAAGCTTAAATGAGATTCATGAGAGGATGTGCTTTGAAGTAGCTAGGGCCCATGGAAAAATTGATAAGGTGTATTATTGTAAAGAAATAGATGAACGTTCTGAATGTAGAAAGCCAAATATTGGCATGGGGTTGAGGGCAAAGAGTGATTTTCCTGAGATTGAATTTTCTAAATCTGTAATGGTTGGTGATTCAATATCTGATTTGAAATTTGGCAAGAACTTAGGGATGAAAACAATTTTCGTTGGAAGCTATAAAGAAACGATTGAGTTAGATGATTTAGTCATTTTTGAATCACTTTTTGATTTCTATAAAAATCAAATAATTGTCTAAAATTAGTAGTGTGGTCCAGACCGACGAGGGGATATATAAATTAATTAAATTCGTTAAATTGTTGGTAATAAGGGATTTTTTGAACAACAGTTTCCAATTAAATCTTTAAAAATCAATCAAAATTAAGGTAGTTGGTGCGCAGTTTGGTGTGCAAAAGTTTTAATTAATAACAAATGAAAATAGCACTAATCGGAACTGGATATGTGGGCTTAGTAACAGGAACCCGCTTTGCAGAGACTGGTAATAAGGTAACCTGTGTGGACATCGATCTCAACAAAGTCAATAAACTCTCTAACGGCCAGATCACCATCTATGAGCCTGGATTAGAGAAGATTTTCTTACGCAACCTGAAAGAAGGTCGACTGAAGTTTACTACTAATTTGGCTGAAGGGGTAGAAGAGGCACAGATCATTTTCTTAGCATTGCCCACACCTCCGGGCGCTGACGGTTCAGCAGATTTGAAGTATGTGTTAGGCGTTGCTTCAGACTTGGGTAAGATTTTAAAAGAGTATAAGATTATCGTGAATAAGAGTACAGTACCCGTTGGTACAGCGGAGAAAGTACACAACGCTGTTGCGGCCAATTTTGCTGGTGAGTTTGATGTGGTGAGTAACCCTGAGTTCTTAAGAGAAGGGGTGGCGGTGGATGATTTTATGAAGCCCGATAGAGTGGTGATCGGCACTAATTCAGAAAGAGCGAGAAAGCTGATGGGCGAATTATACGCGCCATTTGTAAGACAAGGTAACCCCATATTCTTCATGGATGAGAAATCAGCTGAGTTAACCAAATATGCAGCCAACTCATTCCTCGCTACCAAGATTTCCTTCATTAACGAGATCGCGCAGTTGTGCGAGAAGCTGGGTGCTGATGTTGACATGGTACGTAGAGGTATTGGTAGCGATGAACGTATCGGTAAAAGATTCTTATTTCCCGGCATCGGGTATGGCGGTAGCTGCTTCCCCAAAGATGTGCAAGCTTTGATCAAGTCGGCCGATGAAGTGAACTACGACTTCAAGATTTTGAAAGCAGTAGAAGTAGTTAATGAGAAGCAGAAGCTTCAACTAATGCCAAAGATTGAAGCATATTTTAAGAACGAACTCAAGGGCAAGCATTTCGCTTTGTGGGGATTGGCATTCAAACCCAATACAGATGATATCCGTGAAGCACCCGCATTGTACTTGATTGAAGCGTTAACGAAAGCAGGTGCCACATTAAGAGCTTTTGATCCGGAAGCGATGCCAAATGTAAAGGCTCAGCTTGGTGATAAAGTGGTATACGCTAAAGATCAGTACAGTGCATTAGAAGGCGCAGATGCATTGATCATTGCAACAGAGTGGAGTGAATTCAGAACACCAGAGTTTGAGCAATTAGATGCAAAACTTAAATGTAAGGTGATTTTCGATGGTCGCAATGTATTTGATCCAGATGGTATTCGGTCTTTGGGCTACCATTATGAAAGTATCGGCAGACCTTAATATATCAATTATGTCAAGAAAACGTGTGTTAATTACAGGTGCAGCCGGCTTTCTAGGTTCGCATTTGTGTGATCGCTTCATCAAGGAGGGCTATCATGTAGTTGCGATGGATAATCTGATAACTGGCGATATTAGAAATGTTGAGCACTTATTCAAATTAGAGCAATTTGAATACTACCATCATGATGTAACCAAATTTATTCATGTTACACATGAATTGCATTATATTCTGCATTTTGCTTCACCTGCCAGTCCTATTGATTACCTGAAAATACCTATTCAAACATTAAAAGTAGGTGCACATGGCACACACAATTGTTTGGGTTTGGCAAAAGAAAAGAAAGCAAGAATTCTGGTGGCATCTACCAGTGAAATCTATGGAGATCCACTGGTACATCCGCAGACAGAAGAGTATTGGGGTAATGTGAATCCTGTCGGTCCACGTGGGGTATATGATGAAGCCAAGCGTTTTATGGAATCTATAACGATGGCATACCATACATTCCATGGAGTAGAAACTAGAATCGCTCGAATTTTCAATACTTACGGTCCACGCATGCGCCTAAATGATGGTCGTGCTTTACCTGAGTTTATTGGACAAGCTTTACGCGGTGAAGATTTAACCGTCTTTGGCGATGGCAGTCAGACTCGCTCTTTCTGTTATGTAGATGATCTGGTAGATTGTATCTATCGCTTATTACTGAGCGATTATACCATGCCAATGAATATTGGTAACCCGAATGAAATCTCACTCAAGGATTTTGCAGAAGAAGTGTTGAAGTTAACAGGCTCAAATTTGGGGATTAGCTATAGGCCATTACCTGTAGATGACCCTAAGCAACGCAAACCAAACATCGCAAAGGCAAAAGAGATATTGGGTTGGTCGCCAAAAGTGGATCGTGCTGAAGGATTGAAAATTACTTACGAATATTTCAAATCGCTGCCATCAGAAGAATGGAATAAGCAGCATAAAGTGTTTGAAAGCGGAAAATAATGAAGAAAGCATTAATCACGGGTATTACGGGTCAGGATGGCGCTTATCTAGCCGAGCTTTTATTGAAGAAGGGTTATCAGGTTCATGGTATTAAGCGTAGAAGTTCTTTATTTAACACTCAGCGTATTGATCATTTTTATGAAGATCCGCATATTGAAGACAGGCACCTGCACTTGCATTATGGCGATTTAACGGACAGCACTAACCTAATCCGTATCATTCAGGAAGTACAGCCACATGAAATTTATAACCTGGCTGCAATGAGCCACGTGCATGTGAGTTTTGAAACACCGGAGTACACTGCCAATGCTGACGGTATTGGTGCGTTGAGGATATTGGAAGCAATTCGTTTACTTGGGCTAACCAAGAAAACCAAATTCTATCAGGCATCAACTTCTGAGTTATATGGCTTGGTGCAGGCAGTACCTCAGAGTGAGAGCACACCTTTTTATCCAAGAAGTCCGTACGCAGTAGCCAAACTCTATGCTTACTGGATTACGGTAAACTATCGCGAAGCTTACAATTTATATGCGTGTAATGGTATTTTATTCAACCATGAATCACCCATACGCGGGGAAACATTTGTAACCAGAAAAATCACCCGTGGGGTATCTAAAATTGCCTTGGGCCTACAGCAAACAATATATCTAGGTAATTTGGATGCACAGCGTGACTGGGGGCATGCTAAGGATTATGTAGAAGTGATGTGGCTCATGCTTCAGCAAGAAAAGGCAGAAGACTTTGTGGTAGCTACAGGCACTACAACTTACATCCGTGATTTTGTTCGCATGGCTTTTGAGGAAGTGGGTGTGGAACTAGAGTTCAAAGGAAAAGGGGAAGCAGAAGTAGGCGTTGTAGTAAATTGTTTTGGTAACTATAACATAAAGGTTGGTCAGGAAGTTGTAAAAGTAGATCCGAGTTATTATCGACCTACAGAAGTTGATCTCTTAGTCGGTGATCCAAGTAAAGCACAAAGCAAGCTGGGCTGGAAACCCAAATATACATTGGCCTCTATGGTAAGGGAAATGGTTGCAAGTGATATTCAACTGTTTGGTAAAGACCAGTTGCTGAAAGAGCATGGGCGTCAGAATAAAAATTAATTTAAATAATTGGTGATAGTTAATGGTCCATAGACCATCTCTCAGCAGTACATGGAAAAATCATCGAAGATATACGTTGCAGGACACCGGGGAATGGTGGGAAGTGCAATTGTACGCAAACTGAAACAGTGCGGCCTTACGAATATTATTACTAGGGCATCTACTGAATTGGATCTGCGTAACCAACAGGCAGTTGCAGATTTTTTCGTACTGGAAAAGCCTGATTATGTTTTTCTTGCCTCAGCAAAAGTAGGCGGTATAGTAGCTAATAATAGGTATCGTGCTGAGTTTATCTACGATAACCTGATCATGGAGAGTAATATCATTCACCATAGTTATCTAAACGCCGTCAAGAAATTATTGTTTTTGGGTTCTTCATGTATCTATCCGAAGCATGCCCCTCAGCCGCTGAAAGAGGAATATATCCTCAGTGGTTATTTGGAACACACGAATAAACCATATGCGGTAGCTAAGATTGCGGGGATTGAATTGTGCGAAAGCTATCGAGCACAATACAATTGTAATTTTATCTCTGCTTTGCCAACAAATCTCTACGGTCCAAATGATAATTACGACTTAAATAATAGCCATGTTTTGCCAGCTATGCTAAGAAAATTCATTACCGCCAAGCGCAACAATTTACCTGAAGTTGAATTATGGGGCACGGGCTGTCCAAGAAGAGAGTTTTTAAACGTAGATGATCTTGCAACAGCTTGTTTACACCTGATGAAATATTATAACGAGGAGGGGCCTGTGAATATTGGTATAGGTACCGATATAACAATTAAAGAATTAGCTCAGTTGATCCAAGGTATTGTTGGTTTTGATGGGAATATCCGTTGGGATACGAGCAAGCCAGATGGCACACCTAGAAAATTGATGGATGTAAGTAAGATCAATAGCTTAGGCTGGTATGCTAAAATTGATTTATCAACTGGAATAGAAATGGTTCACAATTTGGTCAAAAACACAAAATGGTAATAAAATTATGTCTAAGAGAATTCTTATAACAGGCGGAGCGGGTTTCATAGGGTCTAGACTAGCTTTGTATTTGCAGGAGCTTGATTCTAATAATGACATCACCATAATTGATGCCTTTTCTGATGGAGCAAAACTTGCAAATGGTAATTTAAAATATTTAGGCTCTTTTAAAAATTTAAAAGATTTCAAGGGCCGAGTGGTATGTGGAGATATTTGTAACTCATATGATTTGAAGCAAATTGAAGGTATAAAGTATGATGTAATTTTTCATTTAGCAGCAATTTCGGATACAAGAGTTGACGACGAAAATCTTTTATTTAGGAATAATATTAACTCATTTTCTTACTTTGTTAACTTGGCCAAAAATGTCAATTCCAGGCTGGTCTATGCTTCGTCAGCCGCTGTCTATGGAAATTCTAAACAGAAATCCCTTAAGATTGGTGATGAGAATCCAGATAGTCCTTACGCATTTAGCAAATTTTCCATGGATAATATGACTAAATCTATCCTTAAATCAAATGACGATATTCAGATTATTGGATTAAGATATTTTAATGTCTATGGTTATGGTGAGATTAATAAGGGTAAAACTTCTTCTGCTGTTTCGCAATTTACATACCAGATCATTAATGGAATAAATCCAACCTTATTTAATGGGTCAGAAAAAATATTCCGTGATTTCGTTTACATTGATGATGTAATCCAGGGCACGATCAAGGCAGCATTTGCAAAAGTTAGTGGAGTTTTTAACATAGGTTCTGGCGAAGCTAGATCCTTTATGGAGGTACTTAATATTATTCAACGTAAGCTCGGAACCAATATGCCCGTCAATTTAATTGATAATCCTTACAATTCGGGGTATCAATATTATACCAAAGCTGATATAACTGATACTACGGATCAACTAAATTATTTTCCAGAATTTTCCTTGGAAGATGGAATTTCCAAGTACATCGACTTATTGATAAAAAAATGAGGTTACCGAATATAGCTGTTATTGGAGATTTAATTTTAGATCATTATTTCATAGGTGAGGCGAGTAGGTTATCGCCAGAAGCACCAATACCTATCGTTAAAGCATCTAGTGAAGTATACATACTTGGTGGCGCGTGTAACGTTGTAAGAAATCTGAAATCATTCGGCTCAAATGTTGAATTATTTGGAGTTATAGGTGATGACAGAAATGGCCTAAAATTGATAGAAATGTTGAAGGAAATAAATATTAAACATGAGAATGTTTTACAAGTTAAAAATCGACCTACAACTTTCAAATCAAGGATACAAGTTGCAAATCAACAAATTGTAAGATTAGATAAAGAAGATGATAGTCAGATATCTATCGATGTTGAATCTGAAATATTAAATCGGTTTAGTAAATTTTTGAATTCCTTAGATTTGGTGATTGTTTCAGATTATGCGAAAGGATTGTTTACGAGATCATTACTAAATGGGGTAATAAAATTGTGTAATAAACGTAGAATAAAAATATTAGTAGATCCAAAAGGACGAGATTTTTCGAAATACAAAGGGATTTTCCTCTCGACACCTAATAAATTAGAGGCATCATTAGCCACAGGAGTTAATATAAATAGTCAAGAGACACTTCAATTGGCTATTAATAAATTAAAATCAATACAAAAAACAGATATTCAGATTATTACATTGGGGTCTGAAGGAATAGCGTTTTCAGATTCTGGAGGTATTAGAGTATTTCCAGCGCTAGCAAGCGAAGTTTACGATGTAACCGGCGCAGGAGATACTGTGATCGCAGCACTTGGATTTAGAATTGCTAACGGGAGCAGCATTGAAGATGCTATTGAATTTGCCAACAGAGCAGCATCTGTCGTAGTTCAAAAACGAGGTTCAGCAACCGCAACAATCGAGGAGGTGGAAGGGATACACAAGAATAGAGGACAATTCAATAAAATATTTTTTAATGCAAGGGAGATACCAAAAGATTTTTACACGAAAATATCAAAATTGAATGTTGTCTTTACAAATGGTTGTTTTGATTTACTTCATTCAGGGCATGTTTCATATTTACAAAGTGCTTCCAAATTAGGTGATTTACTTATTGTTGGGATTAATAGTGATATTAGTGTCAGAAAAATTAAGGGTCCTAGCCGTCCTGTAATTAGTGAAGTTGATAGGGCTATTGTTTTATCTGCTTTAGTTTTCGTTGATTACGTAATTCTGTTTGATGATCCAACTCCATTCGAATTAATCAAATTGTTAAAACCCCGGATTATAGTTAAAGGCGGTGATTACAAAAAGTCAGAGGTAGTTGGTAATAACATTGCTGCTGAAACTATAATTTTGCCTTTCATAGAAGGTAAAAGTACATCAGAGATAATCAGAAAAATTAGAAATTTAGAGTGAAAGCCTGTTTTCGAAAATGTAAATGATGTAATCATTTATTAATTTATATTTCAAGTATAAAAATTCAAAAAACTTCTTTAATTTAAGTTGCGTTTTGAAATAAAAATAATATAAAAATCATTAACAAACAAAATGTAATTGCAAAAAATATGACACCAATTATGCAGTTTCTTTGGTAAAACTGATGCAATGTAAGCTAGGGTAATCGTAACTTATACTGATTATATCCGTTAAAAGTTAAATTTTAGAATCAATTGACCATTATGCTATAATTAGTAATAAAATTTAGCTTGATAATCTGTCCATAATACTCAAGTAAATTTATGTATTTGTTAATGTAGTTATTTTCTTCTTTGAACATACTATAATTTATAATCTATATTCTTTATGCTTAATATTGAGGAGTGGTAAGTATTTCAACCATCAAATTATCTGAGATTACACCCATTTTAAAAAGTAAAATTTAAGTTCGCGAGCATAAATATATTTGAATTTAAATCCACTTGCATTAATGAGTTATTTAGTTACATTATCATATATAAGAATTACTAATAGTAAAATTAAAATAAATTATTTATGAAAAACTTAGTCAAAGATTGTATTGAAGAACATTTATCCGTAGTCCAGAAGATGACAGAATTAATTACAGATATTACTAATGCAAGTGATAAAATTTATTTTGCATTGAAAAATGGAAAAAAGATAATGCTCTGTGGCAATGGGGGAAGTGCTGCAGATGCACAGCATATAGCAGCAGAGTTTACTTGTAGATTTGTTAAAGAGAGAAGAGCGTTACCGGCCGTTGCTCTAACGACTGACACTTCAGCATTGACAGCTATTGGTAATGACTATGGTTTTGAGTGTATTTTTGCGCGGCAGTTGGAGGCCCTAGCTCAGCCCGGTGACATTTTAATTGGGTTTACAACTAGCGGGAACAGTCAAAATGTGATTAATGCATTAATGAGGGGAAATGAAATTGGCTGTATCACAATTGGGTTAACTGGTAGAGACGGTGGCAAACTAACTTCGGTTGCCAGCACAAGTATTGTTGTGCCAAGTTCTAGCACAGCGAGAATTCAGGAAATGCATATAATGATAGGGCATGTTTTTTGTGACTTTATTGACGAGAAATTCGAAAATCCCTAGATTAAAAGTTTATTTAGGTAGACAACTCTGATTTATATCTCTTTGTTGAAAAGATTATTATTTCAATCAGATTTTTAAGTTCTACAATGTCTGAATTATTGGGAGAAGGTCATCCTTTTATATAATTTCTTGAATTTAACAGACAGCTGAGCTATGAGAGAGTTTAATTAAAAAATCTTTTTCAATTGATGCAGGAAAAAATACACTTAATATTTGTACTTACTAAACTTTGAAATCATGAAAAAAACTATTATCGTCACAGGTGCTTTAGGTTTAATTGGATCAGAGGTTGCTATGTATTTTTTGGACCTTGGTTGGAGAGTAGTTGGAGTAGATAATAATCAACGAATGTTTTTTTTTGGCCCTGAAGGAGACACACGTGAGAGTATTAAACGGTTTAATCCCCACAGTGATTCGTTTGTATTAATTGATGACGTTGACATAAGACAAAGAGAAAAAATATTAGAATTGATACCCAAATACAAGCCAAACGCAATTGTTCATGCTGCGGCCCAACCAAGTCATGATAGAGCTGCAACGATTCCCTTTGAAGATTTCGATACTAACGCGTGTGGAACTTTTAACCTTTTAGAAGCCCTCCGCCGATATTCAACTGAGGTGCCATTTGTTTATTTATCAACAAATAAAGTTTACGGAGATGCACCAAATAACATCTTAATGAATGAATTAGAAACTAGGTATGATTTTGCCAATCCTTTATACAAAAATGGTATTAATGAGAATTTCAGCATCGATCAATCAAAGCATTCTTTATTCGGAGCGTCAAAACTAAGTGCTGATATAAGTGTTCAAGAATATGGTAGATATTTCAACATGCCAACTGTTTGTTTAAGAGGCGGATGTCTAACTGGGCCTCATCATGCAGGGGTTGAGTTACATGGTTTCTTAAATTATTTAATTAAATGCAATGTTCTTCAGCGTGAATACACTATTTTCGGTTACAATGGAAAGCAAGTAAGAGATAATATTCATTCTTTTGATGTAGCTAGATTTGTTGAACTATTTATTGATATGCCAAGGTGTGGGGCAGTTTATAATATTGGAGGAGGAAAGACTAACTCTATTTCCATTATTGAAGCATTTTCATTAATTGAGGAAATATCTGGTCTAAAAATGAAATATAAAGTTTTAAGCGAAAATCGTGTGGGTGATCACAAGTGCTATTACAGCGATTTAAGTAAAATTAAGGCGGATTATCCAAAATGGGAAATAACGAAAGATTTGAAGTTTGTTTTTAATGATATTTATAATAACTACAAGAATTGATGAATATACTTATAACAGGTGGATGTGGTTTCGTGGGAACTAATGTAGCGTTGTTTTTAAAACAAACAGACCCTAATAATATTGTATATTGTTTAGATAACCTTTCTCGGAGAGGTTCAGAGTTAAATTTAAATCGAATAAAAGAAAAGGGATGTTTATTTATTCATGGGGATGTTCGCATAGCTACAGATTTTAACCGTATTCCTGAGGAAATTGATGTTATTATTGACGCCGCAGCAGAACCAAGTGTGTTATCTGGAAATAGTTTGAATGGTGGCATAGAGAATGTTATTGAAACCAATTTGATGGGGACAATAAACACTTTATATTTCGCATCCAGAAATAAGTCTAAATTAATATTTTTATCGACATCGCGAATTTATCCCATTCAAGTTTTAAATAGTCTTGATTTGAATCTTGTAAACCATACTTTTTCTTATTCTGAGAACAAACGACAGATTGGAGTAACAATAAATGGAATAAATGAAAATTTTCCGATTATTGGTTTGAAATCCCTTTACGGAGCAACGAAATTATCATCAGAATTGATTATTGCTGAAATAGCTCACAATCTATGTATACCTTATGTCGTGAATAGATGTGGGGTTATTTCTGGATCATATCAAATGGGTAAGTTGGATCAAGGGGTAGTTGTACTCTGGTTAAGTGCTCATATTTGGAAAAGAGAATTAAATTATATTGGTTATGAGGGTTTGGGATATCAATCACGAGATGTTCTGAGTGTGGATGATTTATCTGAATTGATATATTGGGAGATTAATAATTTTGATAAAATCAATGGTGAAGTTTTTAATGTTGGAGGCGGTAAATCAAATTTAATATCATTATTTCAATTAACGAAAAAGTGTGAATTGCTTACTGGAAATAAGTTAAAAATCAATTCAGTTTTGGAGCCTAGACCCAATGATATAGCGTCATATTATACCGATAATGGTAAGATATTTAGCTTCTCTAATTGGAAACCCAAAAAAAATATTGATGAGATTCTTAAGGATTGCTTTCTTTGGATTAAGAACGAAGAAGATATGTTGATAAATATTTTAGGTTAAGAAAATATAAAAATAGTTATGCGAGTTTTATTGACTGGAGCAGCGGGATTCATAGGTTATCACACTGTTTTACGCCTTACTTCTGAGGGACATCATGTTGTTGGTTTGGATAATCTGAATGACTACTATGATGTTGGTTTAAAGAAAAAAAGATTAAACAATCTTTCATTTAGTTATGAAAATTTAAAACATGGAAGTGCCGGTAGTACATTTAGTTTTATTCAAGGTGACATTGCGCATAGTATCGTCTGGAGTCGATTAATAGACGAGCATTTCGATCTGATAATTCATTTTGCAGCTCAGGCCGGGGTGAGATATACTTTGGAAAGACCCGAACTATACTTTCAAACTAATATTATTGGTTTTCAAAATGTATTGGAATTTGCTAAACTTAAAAGAATAGGAAAGGTAATATATGCGAGTAGCAGTTCTGTCTATGGAAACCATACGAGAACTCCGTTTGTTGAGGATAATATTGGGGATATTCAACCAAATATTTATGCGCTTTCTAAGCGTTTTAATGAAATGATGGCCGATACTTATGGTGATTTAGAGAAAATTTCTTTTATTGGCTTGAGATTTTTTACTGTTTATGGACCTTATGGAAGACCAGACATGGCTGTTTTCAACTTTGTTGAATCAATAAGAAATAATTTGAAAATTCAACTGTATAACAACGGCAACCAAACTAGAGATTTTACATATATAGACGACATTGTTGATGGTATAATGGCTTCAGTAAATCGAATATCTAAACTTATACCGGGTTCATCAGAGATCTTCAACTTGGGTTGTGGAAGCCCGGTTCGATTATTTGATTTTGTCTCTATTATAGAATCTATTCTAGAGAAGAAAGCTAGAACAGAGTTGTCTGAAATTCTTAAAATTGAGATGACAGATACATATTGCTCAACGGAAAAATCTCGAAAAATGTTAAATTTTACACCCAAGATATCTATTGAGGATGGATTGAAAAAATATATAGAGTGGCATACATCTTTTTACGTTTGACAAGTATTACTTACCTTTAATTTAAAATATATTTGTTGGTATGCGAAAATCTAAACAATGTTTAATAATTGCTGAAGCTGGAGATCAGCATTTTGGTTCAATTGCTTTGGCTAAAGAAATGGCTAAACTGGCAAAGTTGGCTGGAGCTGATTGTGTGAAATTCCAACATCATCTTCCCGATGAAGAAATGCTGAAAGACGTCCCATCTTCGTCAAACATGAAAGAGCCTTTGTATGATTTTTTAGTGCGAAATGCATTAAAAATTGAAGATCATAAAATACTTTCAGAGTATTGTAATGAAATCGGAATAGAATATTTATGTACACCCTTTAGCCTTAAGGCTGCTGAAGAGTTAATATCACACACTAATATAAAACGGTTTAAAATTGGAAGTGGAGAAATGTCTGACTTACCGACTTTAAATCACATTGCATCTTTTGATTTACCAATGATTATCTCCACTGGAATGTCTACGTTCGATGAGATAGACCGTACTTATAATTATATGAAGGATAAGGTGAACGATTTATCATTTCTATATTGCGTAAGCGCATATCCTCCTAAATATGAGGATATGAACTTAAAGAATATTCAAAAAATGATAGATCGTTATCCTGATATAACTATTGGTCATTCAGATCATACACCGGATCTTTATACCTCTTTTTCTGCTGTAACTCTGGGGGCTAAAATTATTGAAAAACATGTAATAATTGACAAACGAATGCCTGGTCCAGATCAGGCAGTGTCAATTGATTTTAAGGAGCTTCGTGATTTAGTAGATGGTATACGAAAAGTTGAGGCATCATTGGGAGACCAGAAAATCATTCATGATAGTGAAAAAGATATACGGGCTTGGGCTTATCGGTCTGTTGTTGCAATAAAACCAATTAAATCAGGACAAGTTATATCACCTGAAATGGTATGGAGTAAAAGGCCTGGTACTGGCATTCCATCACATGAGATGAGTAAGGTTATCGGAAGAGTTTGTAAAAATGACATTGCTGTTGATACTCAAATTAAGTGGTCGGATCTTTTATGAAAAAAAGAAAAATTTGTGTTGTTACCGGATCTCGAGGTGAGTATGGGTATATTCGCCCAGTAATCAAGGAAATTGCGTCATGTTCCGAACTTGAATATTTTGTTGTGGCAACCAACATGTTACTACTCCCTGAGTTTGGATTTGCAATAAATTCATTCTTGGAAGATGGGATTGATGTAAAGTACAGAATTGACATGGCAATATCGGGTTTTTCAAATAGTTCAATGACAAAAAGCCTTGGTTTGTTTATCCAATCTTTATCTGATATATTTTCTAATGATTTACCAGATATTATTTTATTGGCTGGAGATCGAGGTGAGCAACTTGGTGGTGCCATTGCTGGGGCTCACTTTAATATTCTAACTGCTCATATTCAAGCCGGTGAACTTTCGGGTAATATCGATGGAATGACTAGGCATGCAATTACGAAATTTGTGCATTTGCACTTTGCTTCGAATGAAGACGCTGCTATTCGTTTAAAGAAGATGGGAGAACAAGAATTTAGGATATTTAATTTGGGTGCCCCGCAATTAGACGACTTTTCCAGTTATCAATACATGGATAAAATTAAGTTTTATAATCATTTCAGATTAGACATATCCAAACCTTTTTGCATATTATTGCAACATTCAATTACTGAAGAATCCGAACTCGGGGAAGAGCAAATGTCTAGAACAGTTGATGCTTTGATAAAGAAAGGGGAGCAAGCAATTGTGATACATCCGAACAATGACGCTGGGAGCTTGGGAATTACAAAGGTCCTAGGTTCAGTGGCCTCTAGGCAACTTCGGATTGTAAAAAACGTAAACAGGGAAATGTTTGCAAATATGTTGAATTTAGCTGAATATCTTATTGGTAATTCAAGCAGTGGTATTTTAGAGGCACCAACCTTTAAATTGCCCGCTGTGAATATTGGCCGAAGACAAAAAGGAAGATTACAGGGGGAAAACGTAATTAATGTATCGGATTTTAATATTGAAGAAATAGTAAATGCAATTAACATAGCAAAGAGTAAAGATTTCAGAGGTAAATTGAAAAACTTAAAAAATCCTTACGGAGATGGTATGTCATCAAAGAGAATTGTAGAAGTTTTAAGAAATGTCCCTTTTTCACCAAAATACTACCTAAAGGAATTAACTTATTAATATGCTGAGGTTAGAGGATTTTCTTGTGTTCAAAAATGCAACTATACAAGAATGTTTGAAGTCTATAGAAAAGAATAAACACAGAACATTGGTTGTTGTTGATGAGTCCATGAAGTTACTAGGAACTATAACAGATGGCGACATCAGAAAAGCTTTGATCAACAGAATTTCAATTGATAGTTCAATTCAGGAATTAGTTAACTATAACTGTGTGAGTATTGACTACAATGAGCAAATTGAATTTTCAGTCCTAAGGAAGAAATATCCAGAAATTATTGTATTTCCTGTAGTACAAAATGGGATAGTTGTAGGCATAAAAACAATTTTCTAATGCGTGTTCTTTTTGTAATGGCTGGGCTTCCTGGTGATGCATATCACGGCGGAGCAGTTACTTGTTGGGGGCTTATTACTGGATTCAAAGAACTAGGCCACAGTATTGAGTTGTTGAGTATTTATGACACAAGTATTTCTAATCCTTATCTAGATTACAGACGCGATCAGGAAAAAGAACTTAATTTAATAGGTGTAAATTTAATTTACTTGGAGTACGATCAAGTAAAACTATTCTCTCAGCGCATTGAGTATGACATTTTTCACAAACTTTTTACGCTTGTTAAAAAGGTAGATATCACCGAAGTGTCAAGGATTCTACCATATACCTTACTCTCAAAACAAATACAAAACGTTTTGGAGAATACATCTTATGATTTAATTTTTTCCTATCATTTTGAACCATTAGCTGCTTTATTTCCTGTTCGGAAAAAGCTGGGACCTGTTATAGTGGGATTAGGGGATTTATTGCACGAGCCTTTGTATTATAGACACAGATACATTTATTCCTACAGTGGTTTAATTGATTTTTTCCGTAAAAAAATCTCTTTTTTGTATTTACGACATCAACAAATAAGGGTGACACGTGAGTTGGTTCGGTGGCCCAGAATAGTTGGGTTTTTTGCAAGCCATTATGCGAATTTCTCGAAAATTAAATTCAATAAAAATATCAGTTATTTTCGAACGCCAATTCCCATGCCTTTTATCAAAAGAACACGCAATAATTCTAAATTTAGTATTCTGCATATAGGCGAGTTAAATACGACAGCAACTACATTGGGTCTAAAAGAGTTTATTGAAAAGGGTTATGATTTACTCTTCAATGGAGAAATTAAAAAAGATGATATTGAACTTTATTTTGCTGGAGGTGGAGAAATTACAGATAAATTAAAGACCTTTTTCCTTAACTCCAATGTTACATACCTTGGAAGAGTTTATCCCCACCACACTCTTTTTTTGAACTCTGATATTTTGTTGGTCCCAATTAATGTTCCCTTAGGTGTAAGAATAAGAATATTAACTGCACTTTCTTTTGGAATGGTTGTTGTCGCTCATGTTGCAAATAAATCGGGAATTGAGGAGCTTGAGAGCGGTTATAATTGTGTTTTGTTTTCTAGTTCAGAGGAGATGGCACTAGAAATTCAAAAATTGTTCTACAATAAGGATTACAGACAAAAATTGAAAATGGGAGCAATTGAAACATATGAGAAATTTTTTAAACCAACTATAACTGTAAGTGAAATACTGAATCTATTAAACAATTGAATATGATTTTAAATAAATTTATAAATATTATAACAAAGATAGAAATTTCTATAGCTATATTTTTTCTCAATCATTTATTTAATCAGGATATAAAACGGAGCTCCCACTCACGACGCTCCTTGATGGCACATTATTTATCAACACATCTCGCCTCACTTATTTGGATAGTAGAAAAGAATAATTTACCCTCTATTTCGAATTTATCAAATAAAAAAATAACTGATCGAGTTGGAGTTATCCGTAATTTTGAGGACTTATCATTTTTATTTAACTGTAACCATTCTAACCGAGGTATAGTTGCTCTGGATTTTGACGAAGCAGCTTATTTATTTAAAGTTGTACGAGAGGGTAATTTTACAAATTTGTTAGAGATAGGACGATTTTTGGGAGGATCCACTGTTTTAATTTCAACAGCGAAAAAAATCAATGCTAAATTCGTTAGCATTGATCTAAAAGTGAAATTTCAAGAATTTGCATCCGACCAATTTATTAAAGAGTTTTTGGATAAAATGAACTTTGAGAATGTTGAGTTGATTGTAGGAGATTCTCGCACTTTTGTCCCAAAAGAAAAATTAGATTTTGTCTTCATCGATGGAGACCATAGTTACGAGGGAGTAAAAGCAGATTTATTGAATGTTAAGGAGTATTTGAATTCAAGCGCTCATATTATGTTTCATGATTCTGTAATTGCTAGAGATTTTGCTACTTGTGACAAAGAAGTAAATAGATTCTTTCAGGAGATGTTAGATGACAATGATTTTCTACTTCTGTCAAAAGTTGGTAGTATCAGTCATTTTCAATTCAAACTATGATATTTTTTAAATGGCTTTAGTATCTGTAATTCCTGCTCGAGGTGGATCAAAAGGAATTCCAAAAAAAAATTTGGCAAAATTAGGGCAGCTAACCTTAGTTGAAAGGACCCTGAAATTTTCCAGCAGTATAAATTTAATTTCACAAACTATACTGTCATCTGACTCAATAGAAATTTTACAAATAGCTAAAAATTACGATAATGTAATCCTTCACCACCGTCCGGCATATTTATCGGATGACAATTCTACGACTGATGATCTTCTATTACATCTTATTGAAGTTTATAATTTAAAGATGTCAGATGTAATCTTAATTCTTGAACCAACAAGTCCTTTTAGGTCTTTAAGTTCATTTTACAATGCCTATAGTCAGTTTCAATCAAGTGATTGTGATACGCTAATAACAGTGGCTGAAGATCGTGGTGCTTTTTGGGTATACAATGATCAAGGTAAATTGATCCGAGCCTTCAATAATACATCAAGTAGAAGACAGGAGAGAAAACCAATATTCAGAGAGTTGGGAGTATTTTATTTGATTAAAGTTGGTGCTTTTATCAGTAGATCAATGATTTCGGGCAGTCAAAATTTATACGCTTATGAAATAAATGGTATAGAGCAGATCGATATTAATACGCCAGTTGATCTACAAATTGCTCAACAGTTGCACAATTTGAATGAAATATGATCTACATAGGTCCTGCTTTTAATGTAAATAATATATACCTTATTTTCAAGGTATCTATTGGCTTGTCAAGGCATTTCGGTTTTAGAAATCTGTTGATTGATTCTAAAAGCGATTATTCAAATGAATTGAAATCATCTGATTTGGCAATTATTTATACTAATTCCTTGGGAGGTAAGTTAGGATTATATGATGTTCTTATTTGTATAAAGGTTCTATTTGAATTTTTATTAAACACTTCGTTTTCTAAGTTTCGATCAAAAGTTGATTATCATACTTTACTTTTACACAGCGCTTGGGATATGTCTAGATTAACTTCGAAATCCACAAATAAGTTTCATTTTCTTGTTTTGTTTTTCCTAAATCTATTAAGGAGTATAAAATATGGAGTTTTATATGAGAATTTCATAAAGAAAAATAACTTTAAAATTGCTTTTGTTTCTCATGATGTATATCAATACAAAATTTTTAATTTCATACTTCACAAAATTGGAGTAAACGTTTATTTATGCACAAATTTTACACTTGGAAAATATGGTAGATTTGACCGCCCATGGTTTTTGCGATTGTATTCTGATTTCTGTGAAATTGAGAATTTGGTCAAATCGAATTTAGAAGATTTTTGGAAAAATAGAGAGTCTGGGAAGGCAATTTATGCAGATGTTGCGCGTAACTATTCTAGTGATCGTGAATTAAATTATAAATTTAAGGGTTCAAACGTAATATTTTTACATGTTTTTCGAGATAGTCCTTTTTTGGATATTGACGACTCGAGATTATTTAAAGACTACTATGATTGGTTCGAATGTACTTTGACTCTAATTAATAAATCGAATGAATGTTGGTTTATAAAACCTCATCCTTCATCCGCACGCTGGGGGTCTTCTGATCGTGAATTTATTTTGGATAACATTAATAAGTACTGTCCGGAATTAATTCTTAAAAATAAAATATTTCTCATTGACGAAAATGTAAATAATTTTCAGCTGATAGAACATTCAAAACGGATTGTGACATTTGGAGGAACAATTTTTCTTGAGAGTATTGCTAAAGGTAAACGCCCGATAATTATAAGTTATTTAGATGATGAATCTACAGGCCTTAGTCTTGAAGGGGCTTATTTAAAGCCAAGTTGTCGTGATGATTATAGAAAATATTTATTACTATACCATGATTTTACAGTTCAGGAAAAGTCAAAGCTCAGAACTGCAAAAATAATTCTTTTAATAAGGGAGGATCTATTTAATTTATCAGAGCCACTAAAATTGTCATATATATACCGTGGTGATTCTGTAGATTCAAAAAATTCAATTTTTAACTCTAGTGTCGCTAGTATAGATAATAATTACATGATAGTTGATAAAGTAATTAATTCAATTGTTTTAGGAAAACCTGTGTTTCGTTTTTTATTTTAAATACATGCACTAAGAATTTATTTTGAAAATAAAAATCAAAAAATTGCTCAAATCTATTTGGTTTAGGTCAATCTTAATTCAATTTTGCTCATCATTAAGGCCTTTATTATTGTTATTATTTGTTCTACCATTAGTAATGAAGTATTTTGATGATTCATCAATTTCAAACTACTATTTGTTCACTTCAATTGTAGCGTTTATTAATGTGATGTCGAACTCGAATTTAATTGTGAACAGTATTGGGAAGTTAACGGAGGATAACTTTGGGCTTTATCTTTTTAATGGAATATTTTTTGACTATCTAGTAAAATTTTTTTTATTATTAGTCTTTATATTTATATTTTTATCTTATTTTCCTAAAAGAGATTACGATATTTTTTATGCTCTAATTTTACAATCATTATTTTTAAATTTCGACTCTATAAACTCTTCAATTCTCTTAATCAGAAACCTATTATTTAAGTATATATTTTTTGAATTGGTTTTGTTTGGTTCGAATCTCCTGATTTATTTTGTAATGCAAGAAATCTTCCCTGAAAGGTTTTCTCTTTTGTGTTCAATTGTAATATCTTCTTTTGTTTTATTCTTGTTGCAATTAAAATATATTTATTCTATTTGGGATAAGAAGAAAGTGATTGATAAGTCTTTATTGAGATTTGCATTTTTGAATTCGTCTAATTCTTTTTTAAATTCTTTGGCTATTAATGTGGATAGATATTTTTTTTATTTATTTTTTATTCCACAATATTATAACTCATATTCTTTTGCGAAACAAATATGGAATAATGCTAATACTCTTTCCGGGGGGATGTATAAGAGTTTATTATCTGGAGGTAAAAAAAATTTCGAATTTGAAGTCTCGAAGAGCATAGCGATTTTTTATTTTTTAATTTTATTAGCAGCGATAGGTTCCATCTTTTTTAGTAATTCCTTTGCTATTTGGTATTCTTCAGGAAAATTATCAAATTTTGAATTGTATTTGCCTGTTTTTATGGTTACAGTATTATTGCGAATAATTATGATGCAAGATACTCTTTATCTTACAATGAGCTCTAATTTGAAATTATTTTTAAAGTACAAATCTATTTTATCATTATTTCAAATTCTATTCTTTATTTTAATTTTTCTTTTGAATAAATATTATAGTTTAAATTTTGATATGTTTAATCTGTTTATTATCTCTTTGATTCTAGCCAACCTTGATATATTTTTGATATTAAAATTTAACAATCTAAAAAAAACTAATCATTTTTTTATACTTGAAATTATTTTTACATTTTTATTTATTGTTGTTTATTATGTGTGGAATTTTTGGATATAGCTTGAAAAATAATACATCTCGGAATTTCGATATGAATTTTGTTCTGAAATCTATGGAATATAGAGGGCCAGATTCTAGCGGTACGTTTCTTAAAGATTCTGTTGGACTTGGTATGAATCGTTTAAGTATTGTGGGAATAAGTGAGTTATATCAGCCCATAACATCTCAGGATAATAGATACACTATAGTATACAATGGTGAAGTATTTAACGCATTTGATTTGAGGCAATTCTTAATTAGTAAAGGTTATGTATTTAAATCTCAGACTGGCGACACAGAGGTAGTTCTTGCAGCCTACATATTTTTTGGTGATGAATGTGTTCATTTATTTAATGGGATGTTTGCATTTGTTATTTACGATTCTATTGAACAGACGTTAACTGGTTTTGTTGATCGTGTTGGAATCAAGCCTTTGTTTTACACACTTGGGAATGATGAATTTTTCTTTAGTTCTGAAATTAAATCCATATCAAAAAATATTAGTAGAAATTATACTTTAAATCCTAATGCTTTATTTGATTACTTTCGATTGCAGTATGTTCCTTTTTCAGCTACGATCTATAGTGATATATATAGGCTTAAACCAGGTCAAAAATTTAAGTATTTTATTCGAAGGCACGATTTAAGTGTTACTACTTGGTATTGCCAAAGGAAAAAGCTAATTTCAACATTTAATTTCGAAGATTTTAGAAATGCATTTGAGGATGCTGTAGAAAGATGGGTAATTTCTGAAGTTTCATTCGGGGTTTCACTTTCTGATGGTTTGGATTCTTCTTTAATTGCAACAATTTTGGCTAAAAAAAAATACACATTCAATGCCTATACTTTAAGGTATTGTATTGAGGGCTTTGATTCTTACAATGAATTTTCAGTTTCTAATAGTCTTTCCAGGAAATATGGATTTAAGCATGTGATGGTTGATATAAATAAAGATAAATTAACCTCGGAAATGCCGTTTATTTTCAAGGCCCTGTCAGAGCCATATTCCGGAGGAATAAGTTCCTTTTTTATATATAAATCTATGAGAGAATATGGGGAGAAAGTTGCTATGACTGGTGTGGGGGGTGATGAAATATTCGGTAATTATGGTAAATGGAGAATATATAATCAACCTATGTCTTTGGCTAGACAATCTTTAAGAAATTTTATTGATGAACAATTTGTTTATACGCGAATTCAAGGTTTAAACTATAAGTTATTTTTGGATAATTTTAGAGTGAAAAAATTGTTTAATGATGAATACAGCCTTAATTATTTCGATAATGAAAAAAATAATGGCTTGAGAAAGAGAATTTCTCAGTTAGTCATCAACGGTTTAAATAAAAAGGATATTGTAAGAAATTTAGATCTGAATTTGCAGCTTCCTTATGAATTTCTTATGATGACTGATCGATTTTCAATGTTCAATTCTATAGAGGCCAGAACTCCTTTTTTAGATAGAGATTTTATGCAGAAAATGCTTGATTATAAATATACAGATATTTCAGATCAGCTTGACAATAAATTTATTTTGAGGAAATTATTCAATGTATATAATGAAGATTTAAAAATAGATAAATCAAAGAAAGGTTTTGATTTTCCTGATACACTCTTTTATGAAATTAATAAAGAGCTAATTACTTATTTATTATCAAAAGAGTTTCTAAAAAAACAGAATATTTTTAATATCCGTTTGACCACAGACTTTTTAAAGTTTAATTATCCTTCGATATACAGAAATCTAGTTTATTTTCAATTGTGGTATTATTATAATGAATATACATCCTAGTCGAAAGCGTATTGCATGTATAACTGGCAGTTTCATAAATGGCGGTGCAGGTTATGCTTCTAATGTCATCATCAATATTATGTCAAACTATTATGATGTTGATGTTTTTTCTCGAGAAACAGTTCAAAAAAATAATATTAGGTATTTATTCTTTCGTGTATTCAATTTTACATTTTTAAAGTTTTTTTATTTCATTCAAAATCAAATTATTGATAAAAAATTTATTTGGAGCCGCAACTTTTTCGGATTATTTGGTTATAAAAGCTTGTCTTCGACCAAATTCGATATGTATTTCATTTTTTCTCTTTCATATCCTATTGTGTCAGATAGGGTTCTGGAAAGGATTCTAAAATCGGGAAAGCCAGTTTTTTGGCGGTTAAGTGATATGCGCCCTTTTACAAGTGGTTGCCACTATTCTAATACGTGCACACAGTTTGTTGTTGACTGTATTAATTGTCCAGCAATTATTAGGTTTAATAATTTAACTAGTATCTTTTTTCTAAAAAATTACCATAATGCATTAAGATCTAATAACATTCATTTATTGTTTCCAAGTATATGGCTTCTTGATAAATTTAAGTTAATGAATCATGGAAATACTTGCAGTTCGACTCAAATGCCGACAATGGTTAATCCAATTTTTAAAGTAAGAAATAACAACAATGATAATTTAGATATTCTTAATTCCTCAAATAAAAAATTAATTCTTTTTGGCGCCGATAATTTTGAAAATAATTTGAGAAAAGGATTTCAACAATTTTTAGATTTTGTTGAATATTGTCACAGCATTCCTGATTTCTTTGAGAATTTCAAGATATTTTGTTACGGTACATCTTCTAATTTTCAAGTTGATAACAATATCAAGTTCTTAGGAAAACTGAGCCAAAGTGATCTTTCAAATGTTCTCAATAAAGTAGATTTATATGTAAATATTTCACTTGAAGATAATTTGCCAAATGTAGTTATGGAGGCTTTAGCATGTGGTACAAGAGTTGTGACTACTCGAGTTGGTGGCATTGATGAGCTTCAAAATGAACTACCAGAATATGTGAGTGTTTTTTCATATGGAAGCCATAGTGAATTAATGAATTTGATTAAAATGGAAGTATCCAAATGTTTTGACCGATTATTAATCTCCAGGTCTTTTTACAAGAATCATTCAGATTTTATTATGCATGATTTTTTACGAAAACTCGAAAATTACTGATATATTATAGTTAATACATATTAAGTTTCTAACTATCGTCAAAGTTGTTTGCCTTATGTATATTTTTAATAGTCAATAGGTGATTATGAAGAAACGAGCGGTAATTATAAAGTATGGATTTTTAGGTGATAGTATTGTTTGTATACCCTTTTTGTCTGTTCTCAAGAGGACACACACAGTTGATTTGATTACAATTAGTTGGTTACCACCTGGACATTCTCTAGATTCAAAATTTATTTTCAAGTCATTAGATTTGGTAGATAATGTAATATCACTTAAGAAAGAGCCATTTTACCTTCTTAAATTAATTCTTGGAAATTATAAAAAGTATCACGATTGTTTTAATCTTTTACCTTCATTAGGTCTAATATCTAATTTATTTTACAGTTTTATAGGGCGCAGTTTTGCAAGAAATTATTTTCATAGAAATCAAGATTGTACTTTACCTGAGGTAATGGATATTTTATCTTTAGCTTCAGATTCGTCTTCTTATAAAGTTTCAATGGAAATGTTTCTTCATAAAATCTGTGCTAGGTCTTTATTGAGAATTCGTGATAGAAACTCCAGAATCACTCCAATAGTGATTGGAGTCCAGCCGTTTTCTAAAATGAGTTCCAAGCAATTTGATTTGAATTCTTTCAATTATATATTAACTAAAATTCATTCACAATATTCAGTACGATATGTCTTTTTGGGGACAAAATTTGAATATTTAAATTGGGATTTTAAATTAGTCGAATTTCTAGAAAATAACACGCTAGAAGATTTATTTAAAGTAATAAGTGATATTGATATTTATTTCGGGGTTGATACTGGGGCAATGCATATAGCTGATATTTTTGGAAAAAAAGTTATTGCATTATTTTCTGATAGGACAAGGGATCGAAATTGGTATCCTTCCGTTTCATCTAAAGTTTATATTCATCGTTCTTTTGTGCCATGTGGAGGTTGTAATTTGGTTGCGTGTGATAGAGATAACGAATGTTTAAAATTGATTGATACAGAAGAAGTTATAAAATCAATTGAATATTTTTGTAATGATTAGACTATTAAAGAGAATAATTTTTATTAGCTATCTACTACTGTTTACATACGCATGTTTTAATAATTCTTTTTCTTTAATTTCAATTGGCTTGGGTTATTGTGTTTTGGGATTATTATTTTTATCATTTTCAATAAAAAGAAACCCTCTGCTTTTTTTTTATAATGTATATGTAATTGTCTTCTTTCTTCCTCGGTTATACTTTTTTTATTTTTTCCCAGATATTTTTGGAAAAATTGACTCTGACGGTATAAATATTTTATCACCACGTAGCAATTTAGTAGATGATGTTTTATTTTTCTTTTCAATATATTACTTGATCACTTATTTATACATTTATATAATTAATTATTTCTTCCCTTTAAAGTTAGTTTATAGGAAAAGATTTGAAAATGATTTAAATGAATTTAAGGTATTTAGATTTCTTAAATTTTATCTAGTAGTTAATGTGCTGACATCCGTTTTTATAAATTTTGTTGGAATAAATATGTTAGGCGATAGTAGTCCTTTTAATTTTTTATACAGAATTTTATCTATACCTGTGCTCACAATTTACTTTGTTTACATCATGTTATTTTATTCAAGTTTTAATTCAAAGTCAATAAAGAAATTGATAATTATAAATTTTATATTGATATTTATTAGTAATATTCTTCTTGGAAGCAGGTCTTTTCTTTTGACAATAATTCTGTCTGCAATTATGATTAATTATATTAAAAGAATTCATGATTGGACTAACTTAAAGGTGAGTTTTATGAACGTATCAATTTTGTTTATCATATCAATTAGTGCATGGTATTTCGGTACTTCAAGTCGCCAAGGCCAACTTTTGGATTTTGATATTCAGGCTACATTATTTTCTATTGCATCAAGAATGGGCGGAGGTGCAGTTTCTTTTATAAGTGTTTTAAATACAGCTGACTTTCAAGTTATACAAAAGCATCATAGTTGGTTAGACAGCTTATGGAAAGGTGTCAATTCTATCATACCTGGTGATATTTTTAACGTTCAAAGCAATATAACTGCGGGACAACTTTTTAAACAAGATGTATATTCAAATTTCACTGGCGAGTTTCACGGTGATTATTGGTCTGGCTTTGGATATTTTTATGCTGTGTCTGGATTTTGGATATCTATCTTTGAAATCTTTTTAATTGTTCTTTGTTTCCAATTAGTATTATATTTTCAGAGTCTTTCACAGTCTATGTGGTCATTTCTCTTTTCAGTTGAGTTAATTATTATTTTTTGTGAGTCATTTTTGCTTCAGGGGAGCAGTGATTCAATAGTTATAAATTCTATTGTTTCATTGTTTACTTTTGTGGTATTTAAATTTATTGCTTCAGCTATTTATGTTAATCCACCTATGTCAAAAATATAATAATATATTTTAATATTTATGTATAAACCTGCCTTATCAGTAGTTGTTTCAACATTTAACTCAGAACTTTTCATTCAACAATGTTTAGATTCTATTATTAATCAAGACATATCTGATTTTGAATTATTGATTTTAGATGGGGGGAGTACTGATTCGACAGTTTCTATTTCAAAAGAATATGCAAAGAAATTCACCAATATTCGAATTTTTGAATATCAAAGTTTGTCTTTCCCAGATGCACTCAACAAAGGACTAGGTGAATTATCTCGATCTGAGTATCTTACATTTATTAACTCAGATGATTATTATATAACTCAATGTTTTAAAAAGGTATTCGATGTTTTTTCCTCAGATCCGTCTATAGACATTATACAATGTGAGGGCACTTACGTTAACAGTAATGGTGAGTATTTACGAAAATACCCATCTAAATTATTAAGCTTTAACTCTTTTGTTTTGTCTGCTAATTCAGATGCATTACAACCTGCTGTATTTTTTAAGAAGGACTTATTTGCTAGAGTTGGTGGAATTAGTGTAGGAATTAAGTGTTTAGTGGATTTAGATTTATGGTCAAAAATGTTATTGTTAGAGCCTAAAGTGATTTTTTTAAGAGGTTTTTATGTTGCTGCTTATCGGCTACATTCAACTAGTTTTACGGTATCTGGTAAGGATATATTTATTCAAGATTTAAATCTTTATATCAAACAATTTCAATTAAAGATTTTCCAACGGCGTCATATGTTTTTATTTTTCAATTACTTGCGTTTGATGAATTATTATCGTGAAACAAGGGATAAGAAACTTACCAAGAAGTTTGCCTTTAATTCTTTAAAAATGATTAGGTTTCAATATCTATTTGAATACAAAAAAATGTTACGATTTGTTCAAATAATTTTAATTACTAGCTTGCCAAGCAGATGGGATTAATTTTAATTTGTTAAATGTCTAGAATACTTATTTTTTCATATTTACCCCCTGCTTCTCTGGCAGGAGGACCACTTCGAAGTATAGATGCAATAATAAAGAGTTTAGGATTGTATCATACATTTTTTGTTATTTCACCATCAAAGGAAATAGACGGAACAGTTGTTGATTATAAGTGTTACGATGATAATATAGTCCAGGGTTTAAGCCTACATATAAAAGATGTATTATCACCATATTATGTTTATTCATTTTGCAAGAGAAATAAAATTGATGTGATATACTTGAATTCACTTTTTAATATTCGTGTAAGTTATTCTGTTTTTATTATTAGTTTGTTTTTAAAATTTAAATTGATTTTAGCACCAAGGGGTGAGCTAGAAGCTGGAGCCTTAAAAAAAAATAATTTATTGAAGAATCTATATATTTTTCTATTTAAATGTACTTTTGTTAAAAGAGTTGATGTTTTCCATTCAACATCAATGAGTGAATATCAAAATATAAAGTTGAAATTAGATGTAGGTCATGAAAAAGTTGTGAAAATACCAAATTTAAGGTTGATTGAAATTGAGGATAAATATTTCCAAAGTTCCACTAAATTTAAAAATAGTTTGAATCTTGTTTTTTTCTCTAGAATTGTGCCAAAAAAAAATCTAGTGAAACTTTTAGAATTGTTGTTGGGTTCTTCTGATCTTATTGGTAGTTTAGATATTTATGGTTATGTCGAGGATTTAAAATATTGGGGTGATTGTTTACGACTTGTAGATAAATTTGCAAATATTAGTAATTTCAAAGTTTCATACAAAGGTCTTCTAGATGCAGATCAAAATGCATTTGCAAATCAATTGTCCAGTTATGATTTTTTTATTTTTCCTACTTTATCAGAAAATTTTGGTCATGTAATTATTGAGGCACTTGCTGTTGGTATTCCGGTAATTTTAAATAATACAACACCATTTACAAATGATGTGAATAAGTACAATTTGGGCTATGCATTTGATTTTAATAACAAAAAAATATTTTATGATGTTTTGAGTGAAACTTATCACCTTGATACAGTAGGACATCTTGATTTAAAACAAAATATTCGACTATTTTTGCAAGGTTATAAATTATCAACATTTGATAAAATTGTTAAGTACAACGAATTATTTAATTGATTGATGGTAGTTAAATACATTAATTTTAAACAGCCAATACTCTTCCATATTGTTTTTATACGATTGGTATTTATTTAAAAAAATTCAAATTATAATGATACAGAATGGAATTTTGTTGATTACAGGTGGTACTGGCTCATTCGGCAATGCTGTTTTAAAGCGCTTTCTTCACTCTGATCTATTTAAGGAAATTAGAGTATTCAGTAGGGATGAGAAGAAACAAGATGATATGCGAAGGTTTTACAATCATTCTAAGTTGAAATTTTACATTGGTGATGTTCGTGATGTAAGCAGTTTAGATGCTGCGATTAAAGGTGTAGATTTTATTTTTCATGCTGCTGCTCTAAAACAGGTGCCTTCCTGTGAGTTTTTTCCTATGGAAGCGGTTAAAACCAATGTGATTGGAACAGATAATGTATTAAATGCCGCTGAAAAATATGAAGTTAGGAAGGTAGTTGTTTTAAGTACAGACAAAGCGGCTTACCCAATCAATGCCATGGGGATGTCAAAAGCAATGATGGAGAAAGTAACTGTAGCCCGATCACGAAATATGGATGATACTAAAACGATTTTTTGTGCCACCCGTTACGGTAATGTAATGGCTTCTAGAGGGTCTGTTATTCCTTTATTCGTAGATCAAATCAAGGCTGGAAAAAACTTAACGATCACCGATCCCAATATGACCAGATTCATGATGACTTTGGAAGATGCGGTGGATTTAGTTTTGTATGCATTTGAAAATGCAAATCAAGGAGATTTATTTGTCCAAAAAGCACCTGCTGCTACTATTCAAGTGTTAGCACATGCCCTGATTGACCTATACCAATCTAATTCAGTAATCAAAGTAATTGGTACACGACACGGTGAAAAACTATATGAGACTTTGGTAAACCGAGAAGATATGATAAAAGCAGAGGATCTGGGTGAGTACTTCCGGATTCCGACTGATAACAGAGATTTAAATTACGAGCAATATTTTTCGGAGGGTGAGCAGTTAATAAATGAATATGATGAATATCATTCACACAATACAGTCCGATTGGATTTGGATAGAATGAAGGCTTTATTACTAAAATTACCCCTTATTAGAAAAGATATCCTAGGTGAAGTGATTTTACAACAATATCTCGCATAGTACAGTGGTATGAAAAGGGTAGGTATAACTGGGCAAACCGGATTTGTAGGGACTCATCTCTATAACACCTTAGGCCTCTATGATCAAAAATATGTCAACATTGACTTTAATAAGTCTTTTTTCGAAGATGAGGCCCTCCTGGATATATTTGTGGGTCAATGTGATGTAATTATTCATTTAGCCGGCATAAACAGGCATCCTGATCCAGATGTGATATACCAAACAAATGTGAGTCTGGCTGAGAAGTTAAAGGCGTCCTTGATTAGGACAAATAGCAGCGCCCAGGTAATTTTTTCGTCTTCATCACAAGAATTAAATGATAACTTGTACGGAGAATCCAAAAAAGCGGCAAGAGGCATACTCCACCAATGGGCTAAACAACATGGCGGATCATTTGCAGGTATGATTATACCTAATGTTTTCGGGTCTTTCGGCAAACCGTATTATAATTCTGTGGTGGCTACCTTTTGCCACCAGCTGAACAACAATGAAGAGCCAAAAATTAATGTTGATGTTGAAGTTAACCTGATTTATGTAGATGAGTTGGTAAAGAAGATCATCAAAGCAATTGACGATAAATTAGATGCAGCATCGTACCCTATCCCACACACTGCAGTTAGCAAAGTTTCCGATATTCTTATAACGCTACAATCATTTAAAGATAAATACCTTCTGAAAGGTATCATCCCGGCATTCACTTCGTTATTCGAATTGAACTTATTCAATACATTCAGGTCATACCTAAATATGCATCAATATTTCCCCGTCCAATACAAACAGCATGTAGATGAGCGAGGTGCTTTTACCGAGTTAAATAGGCTCGAATCTGGTGGTCAAGTGTCTTTTTCAACTACCGTTCCGAATATTACCAGAGGCAATCATTTTCACACCCGTAAAATTGAACGATTTTCGGTAATTAAAGGCCATGCATTGATCCAACTACGTAGAATAGGAACAAGCGATATCTTAGAATTCCATTTAGATGGGACTAATCCTGCTTATGTTGATATACCGATTTGGTACACCCACAACATTACCAATATTGGGAATGAGGAACTTTACACTGTTTTTTGGATAAATGAAGTGTATGATCCGGCCGATGCGGATACCTATTTTGAAAAAGTTTAATATGCTGAAAAAATTAAAACTAATGACGGTGGTGGGTACACGACCCGAAATCATACGGCTTTCTCGTGTACTTTCAAAGTTAGATCAAGCTGAGCCCATTGAGCACATTTTAGTGCATACAAGCCAGAATTATGATTTCGAGTTAAACCAAATCTTTTTTGAGGACCTGGAATTACGTAAACCGGATTATTTCCTGAATGCTGCCGGTAAAACAGCCACAGAAACGATTGGTCAGATTTTAATAAACATCGAACAAATATTGGAAAAAGAGCAACCTGACGCATTACTGGTTTTAGGAGATACAAATAGTTGCCTTTGTGCTATTCCTGCTAAAAAAAGACATATCCCTATTTTCCATATGGAAGCAGGAAACAGGTGTTTTGATCAAAGGGTACCGGAAGAGACTAACCGTAAAATCGTTGATCATATTAGCGATATTAACCTTACATATAGTGACATTGCCCGTGAATATTTATTGAGAGAAGGCTTACAGCCCGATCGGGTAATTAAAACAGGCAGTCCGATGTTTGAGGTGTTGAATCATTTCATGTCTAAAATCAAGGCATCCGATATTTTACAAAAACTACAATTGGAAAAACATAAATACTTTGTGGTTTCCGCTCATCGTGAAGAAAACATCAATTCAAAACAAAATTTCGATCGATTGTTTTTCACACTCAATACAATGGCCGAGCAATATGGCTATCCCATTATTGTTTCTACTCATCCAAGAACAAGAAATAAAATTGAAAAAAGCAAAATCCAATTAAACCCCCTGATTAAGTTGGAGAAGCCATTCGGGCTAAACGATTACGTAGCGCTTCAATGCCATGCAAAAGCAGTGCTATCAGATAGTGGCACCATTACTGAAGAATCATCCATTTTGAATTTCCCTGCATTGAATATCCGTGAAGCACATGAAAGGCCAGAAGGAATGGAAGAAGCCGCTGTTATGATGGTTGGATTAAATCCAGATCGCATATTGCAAGGCTTACAACTGTTAGAACAAGAGGATCATGATACTCGTAAGTTTCGTTTAGTTGCAGATTATAGTATGCCTAATGTTTCGGATAAAGTGGTTAGGATTATTTTAAGTTACACTGATTACATCAATAGAGTAGTTTACAACAAGTGAACATACTATTTATAACATCTGCCAAGATCCAAAGTATAGACAATAGAGCAATCTACCCAGACCTTTTAAGAAAGTTCAGAAATGAGAGCCATCATATTTTTATACTTACGCCTACAGAACGCAGATTTAAGAAGAAGACCCATCTGATTGAGGAAGATGGCTGTAAAATTTTGAATGTCTGGATACCTAACTTGCAAAAAACAAATCTGTTTGAAAAAACAATTTCTACTTTACTGATAGAATTCTTGTTTAGTAGAGCTTACGGCAGATTTTTTAAAAATCAAAAATTTGATCTGATACTTTATTCAACACCGCCCATAACTTTCGCTAAGTTAATCAAGCATATCAAATCACAAACTGCTGCTAAAACATATTTATTATTGAAAGATATTTTCCCTCAAAATGCTGTTGACTTAAAAATTTTTAGTCAACGAAGTTTGATATATAAGTATTTCAGAAATCAAGAGCAAAAGCTTTATCGAATTTCAGATCATATCGGATGTATGTCTCCTCTGAATAAAAAATATGTTTTAGCTAATAATTCAGGCTTAGATGAGGCAAAGGTTGAAGTTAATCCTAACAGCATATTTCTTTTACCTCAAAATGTTGTATCAAAATCAAACCGAAAACCATTAGAATTTTTACCCAAAGACAAAATCATTTTTGTTTATGGTGGTAATCTTGGAAAACCGCAAGGTGTAGATTTTTTATTGGAGGTGATAAACGATTCGAAAACTAATTCTAAAGCATTCTTTATAATTGTTGGATCTGGAACGGAAAGTCAACGCATGCATAGTTGGTTCAAAAAAAATAAACCGGAGAATGCATTATTGATAGATCATCTGCCCCAGGCTGAGTATGATGTTTTATTGAGAAATTGCCATGTCGGGCTTGTGTTTTTAAATCCAGCTTTTACCATACCCAATTATCCATCCCGTATACTATCTTACATGGATAATAAGTTGCCGATATTATTTGGTGTAGATAAAAACACAGATGTTGGGATAGAAGCAGAAGCCGGAAACTATGGTTTTAGTTGTGAAAATGGCGATTTGTCGACTTTTAGAAAGTATATAGATCTGCTTTCGAATGATACACCACTTAGAATAAAAATGGGCAATAATGGATACGATCGTTTGAAAAAAGATTTCAATGTTGACTATTCATACCAAATGATAATGAAACACGTTAAGTCATAAAATCTATGCTTTTAAAAGGGAAAACCGCTGTTATTACCGGCTCCAATAAAGGAATCGGAAAGGTGATCTTGGAATTATTTGCAGAAAATGGAGCTAATGTCATTGCCTGTGCCCGAAAAGAAACCCCAGAATTTGTAAATACCTTAGAATTGCTGAAGAGAAAGTTTAATGTCTCTATTACTCCAGTCTATTTTGATTTAGAAGATCCAGCACAAATCAAGTCAGCAGTTACATCAATAATTAGTTTAAAGTCAAAAATTGATATCCTTGTAAATAATGCGGGATATGCCTCAGGCGCTTATTTTCAAATGACACCAATTGCAGATCTGGAAAGAATGATCAAAATTAATTTTACGTCTCAAATTCAATTTACACAAGGAATCTCCAGGTATATGACCAGGTTTAAATCCGGATCGATCATTAATATGGGTTCTACTGCAGGCTTATTCGGTGATGCGGGTATGTTAAGCTACGGATCGAGTAAAGCAGCTCTTATTTTTGCTACTAAAACTATGGCCACTGAGTTAGGGCAGCATAATATTAGGGTTAATGTAATTGCCCCCAGCGTTACTAAAACAGAAATGTATGATCAGATGGAAGAAAATGCCAGAAATAAGTTGATTGAGTCTTCAGCATTTAAACGTGCAGCAGAGCCAATAGAAGTAGCAAATGTAGCGCTGTTTTTAGCCAGTGATCTTTCAACTTTTGTAAATGGACAAACAATTAGAGTTGACGGGGGAATTACACCATAAAAATGATTTAATATGAATTTAGGTATATATTGTGCGGGAGGTTTTGGTAAAGAGGTGTATGATGTAGCATGTAGACAAAATGAGATAAACAAGTCATGGGAGCGCATTTTTTTTATCGATGATTTTAGAGAAAATGATTCAGATTGTTATTTAAGTAAAGTCTTTACACTCTCACATGTTTTAGAAACTTATACCAAAGACAATTTAGAAGTTGTAATCGCTACAGGAGAACCTGTAGTTAGAATTAAGCTTAAAAACAAATTGATTGAAAATGGGATCAAGCTGGGGACGGTAATCGATCCGAGCGCTATCATTTCGCCTACTGCTAAATTAGGAGCCGGAGTTATCGTTACTTCTGATTGTATTATTGCCAGTTCGGCCATTTTGGGTGAAAATGTGGCCATAAATGTAAAATCAATTGTAGGGCATGATATAGTATTGGCAAACGATGTGGTAATATCCTCGATGGTTAATATTGGAGGTGCTTGCAAAATTGGGACAGGTACCTACTTGGGTATGGGATGCTTCATTAAGGAGGGACTTGAAATTGGTGACGAAGTGATCGTGGGAATGGGCTCTGTCGTCCATCATAATATCCCATCGGGAATGATTGCATTAGGCAACCCTGCTAGACCCATGAGAGAAAATATTGATAAAAAAGTTTTTAAATAAAATATGATGAATAATAATGACCTTTTTTTACTAGCAAAAAAGTCAAGAGTTCAACTTTTAGAATTGGCATTTAAAAGTGATGGCCCTTCACATTTAGGAGGTGGCTTGTCCATGGTTGAAATTTTTACTGTATTATACGGCAGTGTACTAAAGTATGATCCACAAAACCCTGAATGGGAAAATCGTGATCGATTTATTTTAAGTAAAGGACATGGTGTGTTGCCATTCTTTGTTGCTTTGCACAATGCCGGATTTATTTCTCAGGAAGAACTATACACCTACAAGAAGAATGAAAGTGACCTGATTTCTCATCCTGTAATGAATTTGCGCCTAGGGATGGAATCATCTAATGGCAGTTTAGGACATGGTTTATCTATGGCTGTGGGTATTTCACTAGCCTTAAAAGGAAAAGAGAATCTTACGAGCAGAGTATTTGTTGTTTTGGGTGATGGCGAATGTAATGAAGGGTCAGTATGGGAAGCCAGCATGTCTGCAGCACACTTCAAACTAGATAATTTAGTTGCTATTGTTGATTATAATAAACTCCAAAGTGATGGTAATAGCGATACCATTATGGACATCGGTGAACTGGAGAAAAAATGGGAGAGTTTCGGCTGGGAAGTAATTTCCCTGGACGGACATGATATCAATGCACTCAAAGATGCCCTAAATAAAACAGCAAGCGGTGCAAGCGCTAAACCAAGAGTGGTTATAGCACATACTGTAAAAGGTAAAGGAGTCTCATTCATGGAGAATAATAATGCATGGCATCATAACCGACTTACACAGACGACTTTTGAGCAAGCCCTTGCAGAATTAAATAATTAAAGTATATGAAAATTACAGGGAAAGAAAATAAGCAGTGGTCAAGACTTGGGGCCAGAGCAACCTATGGTCAAGCAATATTAATGCTTGCTGAACAGGTAGATAATTTAATGGTATTATCTGCAGATCTCGGTAATTCTTCCGGGTTAGATCGATTTAAGTCCTCATATCCTGATAAGTTCTTAAATATTGGTATCGCTGAACAAAATATGATCGGCGTTGCCGCAGGATTAGCTAAGGAAGGAAATATTATCTTCGCATCTTCATTCGCACCGTTTATTTCAATGCGTGCTGCAGAGCAAGTTAGGATGAATATGGGCTATATGGAACTCAACATCAAAGCAGTGGCAATAGGTAGTGGTGTTTCTATGTCTTTTCTAGGAAATTCACATTTCGGGCTTGAAGATGCTGCCATTATGCGATCGATTCCGAACATGACCGTGGTTAATCCTGCAGATTGCGCAGAAATTGTAAAAACTGTTTTTGCCGCAGCTAAATATCCCCACCCAATGTACATCCGATTAACAGGGGCTGTTGGGTTCCCGGTAGTGTATGAAGATGATTATGATTTTGAAATTGGTAAAGCAATTGAAATCAGGCAAGGGAGCGATGTTTCTATAGTGGCAACAGGATCTATGGTTTATGAATCCATAGAAGCTGCCAAAATATTACAGGATGCAGGTCTATCAGTTTCGCTATTAAACATGCATACCATTAAACCAGTAGATACTGATGCGTTAGATCGGTTAATTAAAAAAGGCAAGCCTATTTTCACTATAGAAGAACATAGTATAACTGGCGGTTTAGGCAGTGCGGTAGCAGAATATGTTTCTTCTATTCCCAATTCACCCACTGTAAATAGAATTGGGCTACCGGATGAATTCGTCATCACAGCAGAATACCGTTACATATTAGAAAAATATGGGTTAGTGGGAACTCAAATAGCAAATTCAATTCAAGAAACATTAAATATTAAATATTAAATAGTAAATTTTATGACAAACAGAGAAAAGTACGACCAGGTTTTTATTGACTCATTTTCTGTAACTCCAGACCAATTAAATGAAGGTCTGGTGTATCAGAGTGTGCAACAGTGGGATTCTATTGGTCACATGGGAATGGTTGCAGCTTTAGAGGAGGCATTCGACATCATGTTGGAAACGGATGATATTATAGATTTCGGATCCTACACAAAAGGTATCGAGATCTTGGCAAAATATGACGTTGTTATCTAAATAAATAAAATGAAAAGTTTTTTTAATGATTTAGAATGCTTTTCAAATTCTACTGTTTTTTCAATTAAATCGGAACAAATTACGTATGAGAATTTATTAAAAGATATTGAAGAATTCTCTATTCATATTAAGAGTAGAAAATTTGCCTTCTTACTGTGTGAAAATAGTATAGAGTCTGTTCTTGGATATCTTGCTTGTTTAAGAAGTGGTGTAGTACCCCTATTGATAGGTAGTTCAATAGACGAAGAGCTTTTGTTAAATTTGATCAACACCTATCAACCAAACTTCATTTGGACGAGCCGAAATTCTGATTCATTTAATGAGAACTGGAAGGTGATTCATCGTAACCGGAGTTATCAACTATTGGAGTGCACAGACCAGTTTAAACATACTTTCCATCCCGATTTGGCACTTTTATTAATGACATCCGGAAGTACGGGAAGCCCGGTTTTGGTAAGAATTTCTTATAAGAACCTGATTGAAAATGCGAGTTCTATTTCTCAATCATTAAGTATATCACAGCAGGATATTCCAATTACCACGCTTCCGATGAATTATACTTATGGATTGTCTATCATTAACA